>JAESGP010000027.1_pt1 | contig 261949 bp, 212 predicted proteins | sample 9269741 | NCBI WGS metagenome assembly JAESGP01 (sample SAMN15720684, study PRJNA650882) | algae metagenome | isolation source: Desmonostoc vinosum HA7617-LM4 and co-occurring heterotrophs from cave wall | place: USA: Waikapalae cave, Hawaii | collected 2011-05-27 | reverse complement strand
AACGCCCTAGGACAAAATCACCACGCACTCCTGTGCAAACGTGGTGAGCCGGGGAACCTGTGCAAACAGGATATTAAGGCAGCAATGTCTTAAGAATCTCCGTGGCTTTAGCCCGGAGAGTGTCAATGAGATAGACTTTGATTTGATTAAAAATGCTAAAATCGCTCCAACCCCAAAGCTTTTAGGCGTCTTTGATGACTTTCGACCTTCCTGACTCCCTAGTTGTTGACACTGCGCTCTCAGTAGCTGGGTTAACCGACTATATCCGCTTTTTGTTGGAGCAAGATCAGCAACTACGACAAGTTTGGGTGACGGGCGAAGTTTCTAGTGCTAACCATCATCGCAGTGGGTTATTTTTTACGCTACAAGACCCTGATGGTACGGCAGGAATTAAGTGTGTGGTATGGAATAGTCAATTGGCGAAAATTGCACAAATGCCAGTTCCTGGTGAACAGTTAATTATTTTAGGTAGTATTCGAGTTTATCCACAAAGGGGAGAGTATCAGTTGTCGGTTTGGCAGGCTTTACCTGCTGGTGTTGGTTTACAGGCGCTACGCTATCAACAACTCAAAAATCGCTTGCTGGCTGAAGGGTTATTTGATGCAGAACGCAAACGTCCTCTCCCGCCTCATCCCCAAACGATCGCAGTTGTCACTTCACCGACTGCGGCGGCTTGGGGCGATATTCAAAAAACCCTCAAGCAACGGTATCCTGGTTTACATGTTCTGTTTTCTCCGGCGACAGTCCAAGGTGAGCAAGCCCCAGAATCTATAGTCAAGGCAATTGGACGGGTAGAACGGGATGGACGCGCCGAGGTGCTAATTTTATCGCGGGGTGGAGGTGCGGTTGAGGAATTGGCTTGTTTTAATGATGAGCGGGTGGTGCGATCGCTTGCAAGTTGTTCGATTCCTGTGATTACTGGTATTGGTCATCAACGGGATGAATCTTTAGCAGATTTAGTAGCAGATGCTTGTGTGCATACTCCCACAGCTACTGCGGAAATGGCTGTGCCAGCCTTATCAGAGTTGTATATTCAACATCGCCAGCGAGTTGCGGCTTTACAGCAAGCAGTACATGACTCTACAATGACAGCTGCGAATCAACTGCAAGTATTACGTCACCGTTTGCGACGTTTGCGCTTAGATCGACAAGTACAGCAAGAGGCGCAACAGCTGATTTGGAAGCGGCAGCAACTACTGCAAGTAACGATGGGGCGATCGCAACAAGCAACGCAATATTTAGAAATGTTACGGCAAAAGTTGGCCAGTCTTGACCCTCAAGCCGTCCTGCAACGTGGTTATGCTGTGGTGAGGCAAAAAGATGGGGCGATTGCTCGTTCTACGACTGAGTTAATTGTGGGAGATGAGTTGTTGATTCAGTTGGGGCAAGGTGAGGTTAAAGTGAAAGTTATGGAAGTTAGAGATTAACGAACCCCCCTACGGGTTCGCCAGTCCCCCATCGTGACGGAAACCGCCAAGACGGGGGCTGGACTCACAAAGGCGCAAAGGGCACAAAGTTTGAATGGTTAAACGCAAGAATTCTTCTAGTTCTGAGTTAGTGACAGATTGGAGTTATGAGGCGAAGGTGGCCCAAATAGAGCAAATCATCGCTCGAATTGAGGCGGGAGAGTTGGATTTGGCTGATGTGTTTGACCAATTTGCTACTGCTGTTGAATATTTGCGTCAGTGCGAAAGTTTTTTGCAGCAGCGACAGCAACAGGTAGATTTATTGATTGAAACTTTGGGTGATGAGTAGAAATATTCCACTCAAGACAATAAATAACATTATTTTCACCTGAAGACTGATCATTAGGGTTGACGAGGGAACGTGGAGAAATTTTAATAATAAGTGATTGCCGGAACTTAATATAAGATTTAATTTAAATTTAGGACACAAACATGGACGATAAGCTGATGCTAATGATCCCTGGCCCTACTCCAGTGCCAGAAGCCGCCCTACTGGCATTAGCCAAGCACCCAATTGGACACCGTACTGGTGAATTTAGCAACATTCTGGCAGAGGTGACAGAAAATCTCAAATGGCTGCACCAAACTCAAAGCGATGTGCTAATGCTGAATGTCAGTGGTACGGGTGCTGTGGAAGCTGGAATCATTAATTTTCTCTCTCCAGGCGATCGCATTTTAGTTGGTTCAAATGGTAAGTTTGGTGAACGCTGGGTAGAAGTTGCTCAAGCTTACGGTTTGAATGTAGAAGAAATTACCGTCGAATGGGGAAAACCCTTAGACCCAGAGTTGTTTGCAGAAAAACTCCAAGCAGATAGCGAAAAGCAAATCAAAGCTGTCGTTATCACCCACAGCGAAACCTCAACGGGTGTTCTTAATGACCTGGAGACCATTAATCGTCATGTCAAAGAACACGGTGAGGCGTTAATTATTGTTGATGCCGTGACTAGTTTGGGTGCATTTAATCTCCCAGTAGAAGCTTGGGGCTTGGATATAGTCGCCTCCGGTTCTCAGAAAGGCTACATGATCCCACCTGGCTTAGGGTTTGTCTCTGTTAGCCCCAAATCTTGGGAAGCCTATAAAACCGCGAAATTACCGAAATATTATTTAGACTTAGGTAAATATCGCAAAGCCGCAGCCAAAAACACTACTCCCTTTACTCCACCTGTCAACATGATTTTTGCACTGCACAAGACGTTGCAAATCATGAAGGAAGAAGGCTTAGAATCGATATTTGCTCGCCACGACCGACTCAAGAATGCTACCCGTGCTGCTATTAAGGGGTTAAATTTACCCTTGTTTGCGGCTGATGGTAACGCTAGTCCAGCAATAACAGCTGTAGCACCACAAGGAATTGAAGCCGATAAAATTCGGTCGTTGATGAAAAAGCGTTTCGATATCGCCTTGGCTGGTGGTCAAGACCATCTCTCAAACAAAATTTTCCGCATTGGTCACTTGGGCTTTGTCAGCGATCGCGATATCCTCAGTTGTATCGCATCTTTAGAAGTTGCCCTCTTAGAACTTGGTTACGAAGACTTTACTCCCGGTTCTGGTGTAGCAGCAGCAGCTAAAGTATTTGCACAATAGTTATTAAAGAAGGGAACAGTTTTTCTGATTTCCTGTTTCCTTTTTAATGGTCATTGGTAAGTAATTAGAATAATCATAATCAAAAGAGCGAGTTAATAAAATAACTCGCTCTTTTAATCTATATGTAAATAAGTAGAAACCGCCAGAGTCAACTTCCCTATGTATTAACCTTGGAACAAGGTAGGGTGAATGTGACATACTTTAATTCTCCTGAATCAGCTATTCGTAGGCTACTATTACTGTAATTTGTACTCAGTGTTAGCCAAGAAATTAGCACGCACAATACATTTATTGATTTTGAATTTTGAATTTATCACCTAAGCCGTTTCTAGCCAATCATAAATTTGCTCTAACTGTTCTAGAGTAATTAACCCATATTGCCAAAGAATCATTGGTAAAGGCCCTGGATCTTGCTCTCGATGACGGAGTGCAACCGCCAACGAGGCTGTGGAAATTGCTAAATCCTCTTGTAAAAAATGAATTAGTCGGGAATAAGTTGTTGGTGACATTTGTATCTCACCTCCTTGCGTAGAGTGTATTGTCATATATTTAGTTCACTATTTCTCAGTAGGCAGTAGCCTGGATATTATCTGTTGCTGTACTGTTATCGAATATACACCCCAGTACAGTTTTTTGATCTGCATCTATATAGAGTTTTCTCACAGATAGTCTGGAAAAGATAACTTTATATATAGTGCAGTTTGTTTAGTATGGCTTCTAGATTCTCAAGCAGTATTTTTACCTGGTCATATTGGTTTCATCTCTATTTACTTCAGTGCTTGGTTTAATTACACATCCAGTAATAAAGATTCCATAGTTTATACTCCCTTATTGACGACTATTCACACTTACGTCAAAAGGAAGATTTTTACAACCCCACCTGAAAACTGTTATTGCAGCTTTAAGAAAGCAAGGTTTGATATCTATATACCAGAGTTTTTAAATAGTAGCCTTACTAGTGACCGTTTTACCACAATACGTGACATTTTTTACAAAAAAATCACAATATAATTTTTACTGGACTGTAATAGAGAAAGTATCCAAGTAGTTACCTATGTGTATTTACGGTTTTAAGAGACTCAATTTTAACTTTATCTCCTTCCTTCAACTTCAATTCAGCAGCTCGTCCAGACCGAAGTTCGATCACGGTGTCAATTGGTGTATCGGGCCCATAAGTAGGACAAGGCTCATTTTTACAAGGAAGTGCAGAAGCTTGAATAAATTTAACTATTCCATCCTTGAGAAAAACCATATCGAGAGGCACAGGTACATTTTTCATCCAGAACCTGACTGGTTGTGCTGAAGGAAATGCAAATAGCATTCCTCGGTCATTAGGTAAAGCAGGTCGATACATTAATCCTTTTGCTTGCTGTTCTGGTGTTTGTGTTACTTCCAACTGAATTACTGTGCCATCAGGAATAATAGCTTTCGCAGAAATTGGTAGTGTTTGACCCAAGTTGTCGAGTGCTGAAGTTGGAGAACTAGAAATGGTAATAGGAGGTTCCGCTGGTGATGGTAAAGAACAGCCCATGAGTATAACACCCAGCAACATCGACAACAAACCTGTCCAATGAATCATAATAGTGTTGATTTGGTAATTTAAATTTTGATTTTACAGAATTTAACCTGAAAAACCCACGCCTTTGAGTGTTAAAGTTCAAAAATAGCTGTGTTTAAGATTCCCTCAATACGTAACCTACGCCTCTCACAGTCTGAATTAGACGCTTTTGACCTTCTTCTTCAATTTTTAGACGCAAATATCGAATATACACCTCAATCACATTTGACTCACCCATGAAGTCGTAACCCCAAACATTTTCGAGAATTTGTTCGCGAGTTAATACCTCACGGGGATGTTCCATTAAGAATTTTAATAGTTCAAATTCTTTCATTGTCAAATCAATAGCCCGTCCGTTGTGTATTGCCCGGCGCGTTGCGATGTCTAAAATTAGATCTGCAAAGCGTAATTGCTCTGTAGTGTCAACATCAGGTTTAAGGTAGAGGCGAATCAGCTTTAAAAAGTCTTCAGAGCGATAAGGCTTGAGGATGTAATCATCAGCTCCAGCTTCTAGACAAGCTACACGATCATCAACTGTATCCCGTGCCATTAAAATTAGTACAGGCGATCGCGTACCAACGCTCCTTAAATTTTTACACAAAGAAAGTCCTGATTCTCCTGCCAGCATTCGGTCTAAAACTATTAAAGCAGGTTGGCGATCGCGGCAGTATTCCAAACCGCTTGTGGCATCATGAGCCAAAATCGCATCGTAACCAGCTTCTTGTAAATCGAAACAAAGCTGACTAGCCAGACTCTCATCAGTTTCAATCACCAAAACGCAAGGACTTTGAGCAACTGTCATAACAATTTGGGATATGAGGTTTTAGAACTTACAGACTTGAAAAAAGTCCGTAAATTAAGTTAAAAGTGCAATTACGAGCTTTTAGTGATGGAGGAATTTTGATTTGACATGCTGCCTAGTATGTTCTAGCACGTTCAGGGATCAGCCATCCTAATTCTCAAATGCAACTTAATAACTTAATCCAAATACCATACATATACCAGTGATTCTGGAAGGAATGGGGAATGGGGAATTGACAACTTGTACTAAGCAAAGTCGTACCCCTACGCTTAAGCAAGCCAGGCGCTAGCGTCTTTGACAAAAGAAGTATGGGAATAGTCACAAATGACAAATAACTCTTCCCTATGGCAATTCTACAGAAGTGGGTTTAGCAATATGTGGCAAGCCCCAACCTAGTTTTTCTCGTAAAATGCGGAAAAATTCTGGTGGTTGGAGGCGAATAAATTTGGCACTGTAGTGCGATCGCTCTAAGTGTACTCGATCCTCTTGGAAGATATAACATCCGCCATTGCCATCCACCACCATTACCAACCGAGCAATATTGACTGGATAAATATTAACTGGTTCAGTGTCTGGAAACACCAATGCCCTTGAAGCTAAAGAATGTGGACAAATAGGTATTAGCTGCAAGACTGGTACTCCAGGGGCCACTACTGGCCCGCCAGCACTTAATGAATAAGCAGTGGAACCAGTCGGTGTTGAGACAATCACACCATCTGCGGCAATATCCACTGGTGCGTGATACCCCACAGCAATTTCAAAATGGCACATAGAGGTCAATGGTTCTCGATGCAACACCATTTCATTCAAGCAAAGGGCTTCCCATAATAGCGATTCTCCTCGAATCACTTTCACGCTCAGCATTGCTCGCTCTTCAATTTCATACTCACCCGCCATCACCTGCTCTAATGCTTGAGGCAATTGGTTGAGGTAAGCTTCTGTGAGAAATCCCATATGACCAGTATTCACCGCCAGCAACGGAACACCGCAGGCTGCTACCTGGCGTGACGCTGCTAACACAGTGCCATCTCCTCCCAGTACAATCGCAAATTTCATGTCTGAGTCAAAACCAGGAGGTATCAGGCCATCAATTGGGGTGTGGCAAACTGGACTCTCTGGGTTAGAGTAGCCCAGAATGCCACCGACACTCGTTGTGATGCATACATTCCAACCGGCTGCGGTTAGCTTGTCTTTTAGCTCGATAGCGACTCGACCCGCTACCGGTTTAACGTCATTGTAGATAATGCCTGCTTTCGGCACACTCAAATATCCAAGTATAGGCGATGCTCTGTCTTTTGTAATAGTTACACATTTTGGACAGTGTAGTCATTAGTCAATAGTCAAAAGTCCAGAGTTCATTGACTACTAACTATTGACTGTTGACTTTTTTTAAGGGAGTTTTTTTAGACTGCTTTTTGGTTTTGTTTTTTTCGTAGTCTAACTCCTTCAGCTTTTTCATAATCCGGCTGAAGTATTCTTGCAGGTAACTCTCTAAGGTTGTGGTTTGCTGTTTATCTAATCCAAAAACTGTATATGTCTCATCCATTGAGGCATTCAATGGTTTACCACTAGCCAACACTTCGGTAAATGCTAGTCTGTCTGCTACGTTCCACCCCCACTGAAAGAAGCGCATACAGCTTCGCACGGTACGCAGTAAGTTGATTGGCATCCGTGTTACCCTGGCGTCTTTGCCGGATAAACGTTCGCACAGATTAATAATTTCCTCTGCACTCCAAGCACGAGTACCTACCACAGGAAAAACTTGGTTTTCTGTTTCTGGCACACTCAAAGCACGAATACCAAACTTAGCAATGTCTTGAGTATCCATGTAGGCTACAGGAGAAGACTCACCACTCACCCAAACTGGTTGTCCTTCTAAAATGGGAATCCCATACTGACCGATTAACCCTTGCATGAAGCCAGCTAACCTTAAAATGGTGTAGTTCAAGCCCGATTCAGTTAAAAACAGTTCTGTACACCGCTTAATTTCCATCAGTGGCACTTCTGGGTATTTTTCAGCATCCAGAATTGAAAAGAAAATAAAGCGTTCTACACCTGCTGCTTTTGCAGCTTGAATTAATGCTACTTTACCGTCCCAATCTACTTGTCTAATGCTCAGTGAATCTGTCGGACGAGATGTTGCTGCGTCAATGACTGCGGTTACACCTTCCAATGCTGCTGGCAGGGTTTGAGGAAAACACAAATCTCCTGGTACGAGTTCTGCACCCCATTCTTTCAAAAAAGCTGCTTTTTTACTACTCCGAACAAGACAGCGTACCTTATACCCCTCATCGATAGCACGACGAGCCACTTGTCTTCCTAAGGTGCCAGTAGCACCGACAATTAATAATGTCATGAGGGCTGTTATAAATCTTAAATGTTTTATGAAAAGAATCTTAACAGAATTATACATGTAAACAAAAGTTTACACTCTTTCTCAGAAAATGGTGTTAAACAACTAAAGGCTAGAAAAAGCGTTGTCCGGTTGGCGGACAAGCTGCTTTTTCAGAAAGGGAAAACCCTTTGCTGCTTAAAGGGGGGGATAACTTAGTGGGATTATTCTTCTGAACCCTGAATCTTTAATAGCAACGCGCCCAAAGCCCAGCCCACAAAGATTAAACTGAAAGACAACAGAGCTGCATTAAAAATTTCGCCACCCATTGATGTGAGTCTCCTTTGCGAATTCATTTATGTAAACTAAGTCTACAGAAGCTTTGTGATAGCATCTGTGGGATTAGACCCGTGTAAATAATTCTAAACTAGTTTGGTGGTTAATCCCTAGTGTTGGGGAATTGGGGATTGGGAACCTGCGCTTAAGCAAACTACGCGTAGTATCTGCGACAGGAGAAGTATGGGGGATAGTGCGGTGAATATGTATCAAGTGAATCAAGGTCAGATGAGAGTTTTTTCGCATCAGGAAAGTCGGCCGCGTTTGGCGCTGACGTTGGGAGATCCGGCGGGAATTGGGCCAGAGGTGATTTTGAAGGCTTTGGTAGATGTGGAAATCCGGCAAAAATATGACGTGACAGTATTGGGAAACCGGGATATACTAACACAAACTTATCAAAAACTGAACTTAACAGAGAATTTAGTCCCTTTGCTAAATCCAGATCAGTTGTCAGTTATTGATGTGGATTTAGATCAGGAAATTGCAAATGAAATTATTACAGGAATAGGCAATATGGCGAGTGGTGCGGCTAGTTTCGCCTACATGGAACAGGCGATCGCCCGGACACTTGCTGGTGAATTTGATGGTATTGTTACAGGCCCGATCGCCAAATCTGCTTGGAAAGCCGCAGGTTACAATTATCCAGGACAAACAGAACTCTTAGCCCAAAACTCAGGTGTTGAGCGCTTTGGGATGTTATTTGTGGCGCGATCGCCCCACACTAGCTGGACACTCCGCACATTACTAGCCACCACACATATTCCTTTATGTCAAGTAGCTCAGACATTGACACCGCAGTTACTCACAAAAAAACTGGATTTGCTGGTGGAGTGTTTAGAAAAAGATTTTGGGATAGAAAAAGCGAGAATTGCGATCGCAGGTTTAAATCCCCACAGTGGCGAAATGGGACAACTCGGAACCGAGGAACAAGATTGGTTGATTCCGTGGTTAGAACAAGAACGAATAAATCGACCACAGTTACAGTTAGATGGGCCGATACCGCCAGATACAATGTGGGTGAAACCAGCTCAAGCTTGGTACGGGAATTCTCATATTCAAAATCCAGCGGATGCTTACTTGGCACTTTACCATGACCAAGGTTTGATTCCTGTGAAGCTGATGGCGTTTGATCGAGCGGTTAATACTTCCATTGGTCTTCCCTTCGTGCGGACTTCACCGGATCATGGAACAGCCTTTGATATCGCAGGTAAAGGAATTGCTGATGCTACGAGTATGAAAGCAGCGATCGAGTTAGCGGCTGAATTAGTCAGTCAGAGGTTAGCTGTGAGACAATGCGAAGACAAAAGTATTAGCGGCGATCGCGACTAGATTTCTTAGCTTAACATGCCATTAGGCAAATAAGTGCTTACATAACATCATGGCTCAGACTATAGCTCCAGCGACACCTCCAATGGAAGGTTCTCGACTTGTTCTTTACGACATTAGTTGGGAAATGTACGAAAAGCTTTTAGAAGTTTTTGCGGAGCATCCCACTCCCCGAATAACCTACTATCAGGGAACTCTCGAACTAATGACACCCCTACCAGAACATGAAAGATATAGCTGGACTCTCGGACGGCTAGTAATTGTACTTTCTGAAGAGCTAGGGTTGGAAATTCTCGGTTTGAAATCTACGACATGGCGTTCAAAACCCAAAGCTGCTGGTAAAGAAGCGGACGAATGTTTTTATATTCAAAATGAAGCCTTAATGCGTGGCAAATTAAAGATTGATTTGAAAGTAGATCCACCACCTGATTTAGTTATTGAAATTGATGTAACTAATTTATCAATTGATAAAATGGCTATATATGAAGCATTAAAAATGCCTGAAGTTTGGCGATTTAATCAAGGTAAGTTAACAGTTAATATTCTGACTGATGCGGGTTATATGCAGTCAGAAACAAGTTTAGCGTTTGGCTTATTTCCTATAAAAGAACTGGTAAGATTTATACAACCAGACTCTGAAAAAGGTGAAAATGCCAGACTACAAGAGTTTAGAAAATGGGTGCGATCGCAGTTAACAACATAGAAATTCTCAAATATTACACAACAGATTCACTAATTCGCAGTCCCATAATTACTAAGTCGCGTTCAACCCCATCAAGTTCTGCAACTTGAGGCAAATGTCCCCAAGTTTGAAAGCCAAAACTTTCAAAAAGCTTTAAACTAGGTTGATTGTGGGCAAAAATAAAACCTACCAGAGTCTTGAAACCTAAACTATGTCCTTGGGTAATTGCTTGCGTTAGCAGTTGCCGTCCTAAACCACACCGCTGAAAAGCTGGGGCGATATAAATACTAATTTCGGCAGTTGTACTGTAAGCTGGCCGTCCGTAAAATGATTGGAAACTGAGCCATCCTGCAACTACTCCTTCAACTTCGACTACCCACAGGGGACGATGTGAAGGCGATCGCCCACCAAACCAAGCGAGGCGACTTTCTACAGACACTGGTTCTAAATCAGCTGTTGCCATGCGGCTAGGAATTGCAGCGTTATAAATTGCCACAATCATGGGCAAATCAGTTTCAAGGGCATGGCGAATAGTCATTGCTGCCGTCTCAGAGAAAATCTTGCAAAAATATTTAAAAATAATACAGCGTTAACACCAGTAATTCTATGGTTACTACAGTAATTATCACAGGTGCTTCCCAAGGAATTGGTAAAGCTACAGCACTTTTATTTGCTCGTAAAGGTTACGATATCGTCCTAGCAGCGCGACAGCCAGACCGTTTAGAATCAACAGCAGTTGAGATACGGAATCTTGGGCAAAAGGCACTAGCTGTTCCTACCGATGTCAGAAATGTAGAACAAGTGCAAGCCCTAGTAGAAAAGGCTTTAGATTTTTCCAACAATATCGATGTACTGATAAATAATGCTGGCATCTGTATGACTGGGCCAATAGAGAACACCTCATTGCAAGATTGGCAACAAATTATGGATACCAATTTTTGGGCATACCTTCACACTACTCAAGCACTACTGACCCACTTCTTACAAAGAGGTACTGGGACAATTGTAAATGTGGGGTCTATGGGAGGAAAAATACCTCTACCTTACATGACGGCTTACTGTACTAGCAAATATGCTGTCACCGGGTTTACAGATACTCTGCGACTGGAACTAAAGCCAAAAGGTATCCATGTGTGTGCAGTGCAACCCAGTGCAACGAGAAGTGACTTTATGGAAAGGGCGCAGTTTCGAGGGCAAGATGAAACACAAGCTCAAAAATATCGCCAGCAAATGAACAACTTGCTAGAAACGCAACTCACAAGTCAACCTGAAGATGTAGCCCAAGCAATTTGGGATGTAGTCAAGCATCAAAAAGATGAGATAATAGTTGGCTCAGCGTCAATTTTATCAACTGTTCATCGGTTATTTCCTGGTTTAACACAATGGGTTATGCAGTTATCAAGCCAAAAGTCTTGATCATCAATTTCAACATATATTAGGACTCACACAAAAACTCTCTTCAACCTTATTTCTCCGTGCCCTTTGCGTCCTCTGCGGTTGGTTTTTTTGTTCACATAATCAGGATTATATTTTTGTTAATCTTTTCCAAAAACCCAGGTTAAGTAACTTTCAAAACAAAAAGGAGTATTAAACAGTACTGAAATGAATTTAAGTCAGACAAAATTGTTTGTGCTTAGGAACAAAAACAAGTGTTGAAGAAAGTTGTCGTAATTGGGGCTATTACCCTACTGATTTTGGTAGTACCGCTGATGGGCAATGCTTTTGCTCAGATACCTGCTACTGCCCCACCTGCTGCCGATACTGGAGATACAGCATTTATGCTGATTTCATCGGCACTCGTTCTGTTGATGACACCAGGATTAGCATTCTTTTATGGTGGATTTGTCCGATCGCGCAACATTCTAAACACATTAATGATGAGCTTTGTGTTGATGGCGATCGTCGGTGTCACATGGATCTTGTGGGGCTATAGTCTTGCCTTTGCACCAGGTTTGCCGTTCATCGGTAGCTTACAATGGCTAGGTTTGAATGGTGTTGGGCTAGAAACAACCGATTATCTTAAAGGGTCGAACCCAGTAGAAGTTGTTTCTTATGCCGCTACAATTCCCCACCAAGCATACATGATTTATCAAGCTATGTTTGCCATTATCACCCCAGCTTTAATATCTGGGGCGATCGCTGAGCGGATGAGCTTTCGCGCCTATTGCTTATTTGTACTGCTGTGGTCAACCTTTATATACACTCCCCTAGCTCATATGGTATGGGCTAAAGGTGGATTCTTAGGCTTATCTGGTGGCTTGGGTGCCCTTGACTTTGCTGGTGGTACAGTTGTTCATATTAGTTCTGGGGTTTCTGCTTTAGTTGCTGCGATCGTCCTTGGCCCTCGCAAAACCCATCCCGATCGCCTCAGCCCACCGCACAATGTACCCTTTATTTTGTTGGGTGCTGGCTTACTCTGGTTTGGCTGGTTCGGCTTCAATGCTGGGAGTGCCTTATCTGTTGCTAGTGGAATTTCTGGTAATTTAGTCACAAATGTAGCAACATCAGCCTTTGTTGCTACTAACACAGCGGCGGCGGCGGCAGCTTTAATGTGGTTAATTTTGGAAGGAGTTTTGCGCGGTAAACCAACAGCAGTGGGAGCAGCAACAGGAGCTGTCGCGGGTTTAGTAGGTATCACCCCAGCAGCTGGATTTGTTACACCCTTATCAGCAATTTTAATTGGTTTCATCACCTCTTTTGTTTGCTTCTATGCAGTGAGTTTCAAGCACAAGCTGCAAATCGACGACGCTTTAGATACTTATCCTGTACATGGCGTTGGTGGTACTGTGGGCGCAATTTTAACAGCACTCTTTGCCACCGTCGAAGTTAACTCAGCAGGTAAAAATGGTGTATTGCGTGGTAATTTTAATGAATTGGGAGTAGAACTAGCAGCTATTGTAATTGCTTATGCGATCGCAGCTGTTGGTACTTGGATTATTCTCAAAATTATTGATGCCACGGTTGGTCTGCGAGTCAAAGAAGAAGCCGAATTCCAAGGTTTAGATATCAACGAACACGGCGAAGAAGGTTATAACTCCGAGTTTAGCGATCGTCCTATGTAGGGGCCGCGGGATGAGGAAAGACGCGGTGACGCAAAGAAAATTTCCCCATTACCCCTAATCCCTGCGGGAGCGGGGGCCCCAGTCTAGGCTGTTGACTTTGTTGGTTTTTAGGCGATTTTGCGGAAAATTATTCGTGTTCTTTTTTGTTTGTGGAAAAACGGCTGTTCCAGCCGTTTTTCCACAAAAATAGTCAACACACTTTCTGCATGAACCCTTATGGGCAAAAGAGTACAAAGTTTACAGCCTAGCCCCAGTCTCTTATGGGTAGGTTTTTTAGATTTCGCGTTTTGGTTGACGCGGGGACACGGGGACGCGGGGACACGGGGACAGGGAGAAAGATTTCGGAACGAAAAAATAGGTTTTTTCAGACTGAATATGAAAAACCTGCCCTTGAAAGGGGGCCCGAGTTCCCCATTCCCAATTACAAAATGCCGCCCGGATATTTCTAGGCGGCAAGTAATTGTTAAAAATTAAAAAACTTAATTCTTTATCTTCCTACACCTAAATATTGGAATCCAGCTCTGACCATTGTTTCGGGATCAAGGTAGTTACGACCATCGATGATCACGGGATGACTCATCAGTTTCGCCATCTTGGCGTAGTCCAGAGTACTAAACTGTTGCCATTCGGTTACGAGAACCAGGGCATCACATCCATCAGCAAGTCTTTCAGCATCGGTTTCCACCAATACTCCAGAAAGACCGTGACGCAAGCCTGTTTGGGAAACAATTGGGTCGTAGGCTTTCACTTTCGCCCCTAATCGGTTGAGCTGTTCAATCAGGTTGAGTGCTGGGGCATCGCGCATGTCGTCTGTATCTGGCTTGAAGGTAAGACCTAGTAGTCCCACAGTTTTACCTTTGAGAATTTTGAGAACTTGCTGCAATTTTTCCAATGCTATTAGACGCTGGCGTTCGTTGACGCTAACGGCAGATTTGAGTAACTGGGCTTCGTAACCGTAGTCATCAGCAGTGTGAATTAAGGCAGCAACATCTTTAGGGAAGCAGGAACCACCCCAACCGATACCAGCTTGTAAAAACTTATTACCAATACGGGAGTCTAAACCGATGCCTTTAGCTACTTGAGTAACATCAGCACCGACGCGATCGCAAATGTTAGCAACTTCGTTAATAAAACTAATTTTAGTCGCCAAAAACGCATTAGCAGCGTATTTAATCATTTCTGCTGAGCTGAGGTCTGTAGCCAGAATTGGTACAGGAGGTAAAGATTGGTCAGCGGCATACTTGCGTTCGACAATTGGGGCATACAGTTCTTGCATTAAGGCGATCGCTTTTTGACTATTGCCGCCTAATACAATGCGATCGGGATTAAAGGTATCATAAACCGCTGAACCTTCACGCAAAAACTCAGGATTGCTAACTACATCGAAATGAGCCGCCATCTCAGGTAATTTATCTTCACTAGCCACTCCACCTGCGGGTACGAGTGTTTTCTGACGTTCTGCAATCCCATCTAAGACAATCATCCGCACCCAGTCACCAGAGCCAATGGGGACTGTAGACTTATTCACAATTACCTTGTAGCCACCGTTGAGATTTGCCCCAATGCCACGGGCGACAGCTTCTACATAACGGGTGTCGCTTTCACCGGTGGGTAGAGGTGGAGTTCCTACAGCAATAAACAGAATTTCGCCATGAGCTACTCCTGCGGCAAGATCTGTGGTGAAGTGGATCTTTTGAGTTTGAATAGCAGTCTGCATGATTTCTGAGAGTCCCGGCTCAAAAATAGGGGACTGTCCAGATTTCATGAGCTTGACTTTCTCTTCGTTATTGTCTACACAAATCACATCATGACCGATATGAGCTAAGCAAGCACCTGTAACTAAACCAACGTAACCAGTACCAATTACGCAAACACGCATTTTCTTTTACTCCTCGCTCTTATTGGGGTTAGTCTTCTAAAAAAAGTTGTTAGCACGCAACTTACAAACAAGCGGAAAATACCGCTACTTAATCACAGGCTTATAGGTCAAATTAGCCTGCACGAAAGTTCATAGCAGTGGGAAGCACTACTTAATAGCTTGATAGCTGAACGTCGCTTTTGATGCGATCGCGGAAATCTTCTATTGTCAGTTTTAACCCCTCTTGCAGAGGAATGGTAGGTTCCCAATTTAACAAGGTTTTAGCCTTTGTAATATCGGGACGGCGACGACGTGGATCGTCAGAAGGCAGCGGCTCAAACTGAATTTCTGCATCTGGGTTGACTAGATTTTGTACTGCCTTTGCCAATTCTAATATTGTATACTCATCAGGATTACCCAAATTTACTGGCCCGATGTAATCGCCATTCATCAACCGCATCAGTCCTTCTACTAGGTCAGATACGTAGCAAAAACTACGGGTTTGTGTACCTTCACCGTATACAGTTAAAGGAATACCTTGTAACGCTTGAACTACAAAGTTGCTAACTACACGACCATCGTTTTCAAACATCCGAGGGCCGTAAGTATTAAATATCCTGGCAACTCGAATCTCAACTTTATTTTGTCTGTAATAGTCAAATGCTAAAGTTTCAGCAATTCGTTTTCCTTCGTCGTAACAAGAACGCAGTCCTATGGGATTGACGTTACCTCTATATTCTTCAGTTTGGGGATGAATTTCTGGGTCTCCGTACACTTCGCTTGTGGAAGCTAACAAAAATCTAGCTTTCACACGCTTAGCTAAACCCAACATGTTCAACGTTCCCATCACGTTAGTTTTAACGGTTTTTACTGGGTTGTATTGGTAATGTACTGGAGAAGCAGGACAAGCCAAATGATAAATTTGATCTACTTCTAACCGAATTGGTTCGGTGATGTCGTGGCGGATCAGTTCAAAGTATGGATGATTCAGCCATTTGAGGATATTACGTTTATGTCCTGTGTAAAAATTATCTAAGCATATTACTTCATGCCTATCGGCTATTAGTCGGTCGATGAGATGGGAACCAATAAACCCAGCACCGCCCGTCACCAAAATTCTCATAGTTTCCCAGTTATTTACAGATATTTTCAGTAGATATTGAGCTTATTGTTAGATTACCCAAATTGGGTACAAAAACACAGAACGAAAAAGGTCAATATAAGTAAGTATTTTTGGGGTTGCCAATTTTCCTACAAATGCAATTTCGTTATGTTTGTATTTGCTTGCTAATCAATTTAACTAGCAAAATAACAAACATCGTCTAAAAAATGTCAGTTTTTTACTTAGAATTCATCAAATCTTCAACAAAATAAATTGTTTTAAAGCTAATAAAAGGAGTATTAAAACCAAGAAAAAACTTCATGTACTAAATATAGGAGCTTGAAAATGGGGAGTGGGGGAAGATAATCTGTTGGAGATTTAAGTTGCAGTTCAAATCGCCAGAAACACGCAAAGACGCGAAATCTCAAAAAGCTACACCTACCTGTTAGGTAGAGAGTAGTCATTGTGTTGTGGTGAGACTATGGCTGTTGTTTGAGTGCGTTGTGGTTCTCCTAGCATGACAATTGAGCATGTAAGTTGCTTAGCCAACTGGGTTGTGACATCACTAACCGCTAATCCTCCAGGACTAGTACGATTACGGATAACTGGTAAAACTACGAGATCATATAATCGCGCTGCTTGTAAAATCGCTTGAGCAACGTTTTCATGAGCGATGATTTGAATTTCCGGGGCATTTGACGCGGCTAATTTAGACACCAACAAAGATAAATGCGATCGCCTCCAAGCAATTTTACTGGCACTGGTGCGGCGATCGCATACATTTAATACAGTCACTTGGGCTTGATTTACCTCTGCTAGCATTTGGGCAAAATACACAGGTTGTAGTGCCGGGGCGATTAAATTTTCTAATGGTACTAAGATTCGCTGAATTTTTTTGGGGGATTCTACTATCCTTGTGACTGCGACTGGACAATGGGATGCCCAAAGAACGTTATCAATAACGTTGCCAAATAAACGCGCTCGCAAACCAGTACGTTTACCCCAACCCATGATAATTAAATTCGCTTTTTGTTCGCGAGCAGATCTGCTAATGCCTTGAGCAAAAGCATCATCGATTCGCAGCAATGGTTCGGCACTCACGCCCATGACACGGCTTTGAACAGTAGCCTTGGCTAATAATTGTTCGCTTCGTTGCATAGAAGCTTCTAATTGGGGTGCATCCATGTGAGCAACAGATGTAGCGATCGCTAGTGGTATAATTCTGCCATTTGCTTGCCGTGCTAGTAGTGCTGCCATTTCAATCAAATACTGCTGGGTCTGAGGATTGTAAATGGGTACAACTATAGTAAAAGCAGTATTTGTTTTCTCTACTTTCTGCTCAGGTAAAATTGTTAGTGCTGATTCCTCGGTTGTTGAGGCAGTTAAACCAACAGCAACTTGACTTGTAATCAACGGCCCCAAGGTTGAAGTTACGAGCATTAAAACAACAATACTGTTTAATATTTCTAAAGGCAGTAACCCAGCTTGATACCCTACTAACGTTGCTGCTAATGTTGTACCCACTTGAGGGACTGACAGTGACCACATCGTTAGTATTTCCTGCCAGTTATAGCGGTAAGCCAATTTTGCCAAAAAAGCTGCGATGAATTTACTGGTAATTAAACCAAGTACAATCAACAAGGTGATTTTGAGCGTACCCAAACTATTGACCCAGGCAGATAGATTGATCGTCAAACCTAAATTTACAAAGAAAATGGGAATGAACAGCACACTGCCAATAAACATCACCTTTTCTTTGACTGGCCCTTCGCCAACTGCCTCATTCACTGCCAGACCTGCCAAAAAAGCACCCACAATTGTTTCTATACCAATCAATTGAGCGCCTACAGCAGCAAGAAATACAGCCAGCAATACAAATAGAAACTTGTTACCTTCGTCGTCTCCTGAACGCCGAAAAAACTCTTTGCCTACCCAATCAAGACCTGCCAAAACGGCAACAGAGTAGACAGTTAACCAACCCGATAAGGTTAGTAACTGAGCTAAGCTGAATGTTCCAGCATGAGCGATCGCCACACAAATAGCCAGTATAATGACTACGCCAATATCTGTAAAAATCGTAGCGCCAATTGTGACGGTGACTGCTTCGTTGTTGACTACTCCTAAGCGATGAATAATAGGATATGCCAAAAGCGTATAGGAACTAAATAAAGAGCCAATTAATATAGAAGTATTCCAACTCAAGCCTAAAATCTGTCCAATTAAAGCCCCCATAACTAGGGAGACACCAAAGGTAAAGGTACTAAACCCAAAGGAACGACCCCTCCGGCGACGGAAGTGTTCAAGATCAAGTTCTAGCCCTGCTACAAACATCAAATAGATTAGGCTGATATTTGATAGCAATTTAATCATTGATTCTTCAGGCTGAAATAAACTCCAGCCGGAGGGGCCAAGTACTAGCCCAGAGAAAACCAATCCCACTAATCCTGGTAATCTTAGACGCTCAAATAATATGGGTACAACTAAGATAACCACCAGCAAAATAGCATAAGGAACAATCGGTTCCTTGCTGAGGATTTGGGAAGTTGGTTCCAAAGCAAGAACTTGTAGCATGAGTGCCATCAGGTAGGACTTGAAGAGGTGATGGGAAAGCAGTGATTATTCTTGATATACAGCAGATAGCAGGTAAATGAGGTACAAATTTTAAGAACAAAGTCGTACAAAAAGACTTTCAATCCTGTTAAGCGTTCCCTGCTGTAATCACCCGCTCGATACAACTGTAGTAGCGACCTGACTAAAAAGACAAAAATCCAAGATTACAATACCTAAGCAATCGTCTTGTAATTAACTATCTATGGGTGGATTTGACTCAAAATAAACCGCAAGCGATCGTAATCGTCTTTAAGCAATACACTCAGGGTACGTCCAGCTTTAATTAGCCATTCTCGGTCAGCTTTGCGTAACTGGTAAACTTCTCGAATGGCAGCCGCTGCTAAAGATTCGACTGGCGCACCGTTGACACAAAGCAGTGTCCGCAGAAAATCCAGTTCATCAGTGAATTTGATGATTGCTTGGGCTTCACATTGATAAACGGCTTGATGAATTTGCGGTGGGCGAGGTGGTAAATACTGATACACCCTTGGATTTGCACCTGAAATTACAGACGATTGCTTAAATCCCACGATCGCCGCTCGAAATTCAGTTCTCAGCATAGCAAATATTTGGGGTTGTTCCTCGCGTAAGTCTTGCAAGGACAACCCCAATGCTCTGGCTCTATGTACAGAATCTATGGGCATAGTTGTAGCGTAATATACTACTGCGTAAATTTGATTGCCCGATTCTTCATCCAGAGAACAGACCCAACTACCAAATGGTGGCATAGAGGGAAAGCTCAAATCTTCTGGTTCTAGACACTGAGCTAGAAATTCAGTAGTAGTAGTCTCGATCACCTCTGCAATATGATTAGGGTGGCGATCGTCAGTAGCAAATTGTGGTAGGGGAAGGCGCATAATAATTAATAGTCATCAGTCATTTGTCATTAGTCCTCTGTCATTTGCTAAGGACTAATGACTAAGGACTAATCTATTTTGCTTTCTTGCGTCCAGCTGTGGTCTCTACAAGTTCTAATTCGCTGAGACGGAAAGTAACTAATTTATCCCAATTACCACCTTCAAATAATACAGCTACTTTACCATCACTCACCCGCTGCACAAGTCCTTCATAACGATAGTAAGTATCAGCGGGATTTTTGACGCGAACAGTTGCTCCAGGCAGGATCATAATTTTTAGCCTCGCTTGTTTCCTGATTAATAGCTTAATGCTTCTTAATGGTCATTAGTCATTAGTCCTTTGTCCTCAGTTCTTAACAAATGACAAATGACCAAGGACGAATTAATAATACTTCTGCCGTTGTCGAAAATTTGCTACCGATTCTACGATTCCTAGAGAAATGAAGTTAGTCAGCATGGCAGAACGTCCATAACTCATCCAGGGTAAGGGAATCCCTGCTACTGGGGCTAAGCCAACAGTCATACCTACGTTGACAATCAACTGAAACACAATCATCGACAAAACACCAATCGCCAACAGCGAACCAAAGTTGTCTTTAGCGGTTTGGGCTACATGCAATAGGCGCAGGCAAATTAAGCAGAAGATAGATAACACTACTAAACAACCCACAAAACCAAATTCTTCGCCTACTGCCGAGAAAATGAAGTCTGTGTGCTGTTCTGGCACGAAATTGAGTTGCGTCATTGGGCCCTTAAATAAACCCCATCCCCAAATTTCACCTGCACCAATAGCAATACGCGATTGAATTAAGTGATATCCAGCACCAAGAGGATCGTGATCGGGGTTGATAAATACACTCAGGCGGTCTTTCTGGTATTCTTTCAACACATGATTCCAAGCAAAGACGCCTAATTCACCGCCAAGCATATTCATCGCCGATGCAACTATACCATTGAGGGCAAACCGACGCCAAGGGAGAGTCAGCCAACCGAGAATACCCATGGCGACTACCCAAACTAGCCCCAAAGGCCCAAAAGAAAGTTCTTGGAATAAAACGATTGGCTTTGCTAAAGGCCAAGAAATACTAAACAAAACGGCAGCAACCACAGGAGAAATCATCAAAATTAACCAGCCTGGGTTAGCATTTGCCCAGTAGAGCATCCCTAAAACGATCGCACCAAATACAAGTGATGTTGCTAAATCTGGCTGTAAAAATACTAGCCCCCAAGGTATGGCTGTGATTGCTAGCACACGGAAAACACTTTCGAGCTTAGAAGCTGTGCGCTTGTGCAACAAAGCTGCTAAAGTGATAATCATTCCTACTTTGGCAAACTCCGAGGGTTGGACGTTAAAGCCAGCAATATTAATCCATCGCTGTGCCCCTTTAGCGCTGGTACCAGCAATCATCACAGCAATCAGGCTAGCGTTAGTTAGGGCGTATGTTACCCAGTGCCACTGCATCAGGTGTTCATAACGGATGCGAGCTAAAAACAGGGCAATCAAAACACCAATACCAGCCACTAGCCAGTGCCACCACCAATCTGTCACAGGCTGCTTCAGTTCCGTACTGAGAATCATGACGCCGCCAAATATGCTAATACCAATAGGTAAACAAAATAGCAACCAATCTACCTGCTGCCAGGGTTTAACCCAGGACTTCCAGCGAACTTTAGGAAGTGAGCGTTTTAATAACATTGTGTGATTTTAGACTTTACTTTATCTTTATAAATCTTAAATATGGAAATTGGGAACTTGTACTGAGCGGAGTCGAAGTATGGGGAATTGGCAAGAGGACGCGGGGACGCGGGGACGCGGAGAAATTTTTTCCCTCACTCCCTCATCTCCCGGTTGGTGAGCGGAGTCGAACCACATCTTCCCAGTCCCCAGTCCCCAGTCCCCAGTCCCCAGTCCCCAGTCCCCAGTCCCCAGTCCCCAGTCCCCAGTCCCCAGTCCCCAGTCCCCAGTCCCCAGTCCCCTAAGTCAAGGCAGCTACAGAAACTTTACCAGCAATAGAGAGGGCGATCGCGGTTAATGCTTTTGCAGAAGCTGAATCTGGCTGTGCCACAACTATTGGGACGCCGTTGTCACCGCCTACTCGTGTGGAAATTTCTAGCGGGACGCACCCCAAAAGAGGTACTCCCAACTCAGCTGCTGTTTTTGAACCACCGCCAGAACCAAATATGTCATATTGCTTATCTGGCATATCTGGTGGAATAAAATAACTCATATTTTCCACTATTCCCAAGACAGAAACGTTCATTTGCTGGAACATCCGCAAACCTTTACGAGAATCTAGCAAAGCGACGTTTTGTGGCGTTGTCACAATTACAGCCCCTGCCATTGGAACAGCTTGTGTCAAAGTTAGCTGAGCATCTCCTGTTCCCGGTGGCATATCTACAATCAAGTAGTCCAGTTCTCCCCATTGCACTTGATAAAGAAACTGGCGAATCACACCATTCAGCATTGGCCCCCGCCAAATCACTGGTTGATCTCGATCAATCAAAAAACCCATTGATACTAATTTGACACCATGATTGAAAGCAGGTTCGAGGATTTCTCCTGTTTCAGTTGAGCGGACTGTAATTTGAGCATCAGCTAAACCCAACATTGTGGGATCATTGGGGCCATAAATGTCGGCATCTAATAAGCCTACTTTTGCCCCTGTTTGAGCCAAAGCAACTGCGACATTCACCGCCACTGTGCTTTTGCCAACGCCACCTTTACCGCTGGAAATAGCAATGATATTTTTGATCCCAGTTATGCCAGTGCGATCGCTTAGGCTCTTTTGCTGTGGTGTTTCTGCGGTCACTTCTACACTAACATCAGTAACACCCGGTAGCTTTTTGACAGCTTTTTGACAGTCCTCGACAATAAATTCACGTAAAGGACAGGCGGGTGTAGTCAATACTAAAGTGAAGCTAACTTTGCCACCGTCAATTTTGACATTGCGAATCATATTCAGTTCTACCAGGCTTTTGCGGAGTTCTGGGTCTTGCACTGGTCGCAACACTTCAAGAACTGAGCGGGAATCGAGGACATCGTACATAGTGTTTTAACCGTTACCAGGGTAACAAACTTTAACAAATTTTTATGATTGCCTGTTAAAATTCTAACTTTTGCTTATTGCTTATTGCTAGTGAATTTGTCAATGGTTCAGTTGTTCGGTTTTGGCAATTGACAACTAACAACTGACCATCAATGATTTAAAAATCGAAGCAGCTGTCGCTAAGAGATTTCTTTTTTCCTGATACTGCTTGTAATGTTGCCCCCTCCACTGCTTCAACTAATGAACGTGCCACGCGATCTGCATAAGGACGAGACAACGACCAAATCAGGGGCGACAACCAACCGCGTAGTGTTACAGAGTAAGACAAACAAGTACCGCAAACCGTAGATTCGACTTGGTAAGTCACCCGTTCTTCTATACCAGGAATAGCCAGTACTCGTATACTCAACAATTCTCTAGGATTCACGCTTTCTACAAAAATTCGGATAGGGATAGGCCAAAAGCGCGTCATTGCCTGAAAAATTAATCCAGGTTTGGGTACTAAGCCATGAGGAACGTTAGTACTCTTAAGTAGAGGATGCCAGGAAACATCTGTTAAATCCACTACTTTTTGCCAAAGTTCATCTACAGAAGCAGAACTAATCTCTCGATATGTCTGTACAAGAGAAACCTGAAACCGACGACGTTTGCGGCGAATGAATTTGGATAACCAATCTTGCATTTTCCTTAATCCTCCTTGTGAGAAATTTTCTGGTCATTGCAGTATGATGTCCAACTGTGACCAAATCCCAAACAAAACTTTCGCAAAATTGCCCTCAACATACCAAGTTCCGATCGCTACAAACACCAACACGATTACTAAGTATTTCACCCCTAATTAATAGAACAACATTTAGTATTGGAACTTATCCACAGGTGTTAAGGAGGTAAAATTCTGAGACTACAGGGTTTTTTAACTCACATCTCCCACTCCTATACAAACCCTTAATCTTTCGTATTACTGTGTCAGTTTGATAATGTTAACCAAATTAGTTTAAATCTTTAGGTGTCAAAGTTGAGAGTGCTGGCATAGTTGCCAATGTTCTCATCAATAAAATTCAAAAAAAAACTGAGTCAACATACAAGCCTATACGCATTTGAGGGAAAATAACTCTAATGAACCTCATCAATCATGTAAATCTCTGTCCAACCAGAAAAAAGCAGGTTGAACAGGCAGAACCTAATTGGTGAGATGTGTTGCCTTCAAATTTTAATTAAGATCAAAAATTTGTGGCTTGCTGGAAATTGTAATTTAGATTTGGGAATCTTATGTTGACCAACTCGCAAACCCCAACGGTGGAAGCAAAATCATCTACCTCCCTACCACCAACCGACGCTAAGGTTAGGGTCAGTCAGTTGATGAAACAACTGCAAGATGAAATTACGCAGGCGTTGAAAGAACTGGATGGTGTGGGTAAGTTTCACGAAGATAGTTGGGAACGTCCAGAAGGGGGCGGCGGGCGATCGCGTGTCCTGCGTGATGGTGCAATATTTGAACAAGCTGGTGTAAATTTTTCTGAAGTTTGGGGTTCTCATTTGCCCCCCTCCATTTTGTCCCATCGCCCAGAAGCAGAAGGACACCGCTTTTATGCTACGGGTACTTCACTGGTATTGCATCCACGCAATCCCTATGTACCCACCGTTCATCTCAATTATCGCTACTTTGAGGCGGGGCCCGTTTGGTGGTTTGGTGGTGGTGCTGATTTGACACCCTATTATCCTTTTGCTGAGGATGCAGTCCATTTCCATAAAACCCTGAAACAGGCTTGTGACAAACACCACCCAGATTATTACCCAGTGTTTAAGCGTTGGTGTGATGAATATTTTTATCTCAAACATCGGGGAGAAACACGGGGGATTGGTGGTCTATTTTTAGACTATCAAGATGGGCGAGGTGCTTTATATCGTGGTAGTAACTCCCATGGAGAAGCAGCTACTTACAGTGACCAGGTAGGCACACCAGCACCGCGTAATTGGGAGGATTTGTTTGCCTTGGTACAAGAATGTGGTAAAGCTTTTTTACCCGCTTATTTCCCAATTGTAGAACGGCGGCATGGGATGGAGTATGGCGATCGCGAACGGAATTTTCAACTCTACCGTCGGGGGCGGTATGTAGAATTCAACTTGGTTTATGACCGAGGCACAATTTTTGGTCTACAAACCAATGGACGCACAGAATCAATTCTCATGTCCCTACCACCTCTAGTGCGTTGGGAATACGGCTATCAGCCAGAACCAAATTCCCCAGAAGCAGAACTATATGAAACTTTCCTTAAACCTCAAGATTGGATAAATTGGACACCAAACAAATAGTGCTGTGCGCTAAAGATAGTAACTGAGGCGTGGGGGAGATGGGGAGCAGGGGAGGCAAAAGAAGCAGGAGGAGAAATAAGCAACATCTGTTCCCTATACCCAATTCCCTATTCCCAATTGCCTTTTTCATCTCAGCTATACCTGAATGCTACTTAATCAAGCCAATTTAGTACCCAGGACTATTTTGGTGAGTTAAACTACTAAAAGTAAGCACTTAGTACAAATAGGTGACAATTTTAGCTACAGCTTGTTAGGCTCAAATTTCAGCACTAAACAATTTAGTGGCTGGTAAGTCAACTAAATCAACTCATTGCTGGCGATCGCTCCGGTAATGAACAAAGCAAGATTGCTATCAAAGCAAGTCTTATAGTTTACCAGTTGTCATTTAATTTCAGGGGCAGTTAATCTAAAAAGGGATGTCAAGGGGAGGGCTTCAGTGATTCAAATAGACCAAAAAACTTATACAACTCAAGACGGTAATACAGTTATTGTCTTGACACCAACAGGCCGGCTAGACATCACTACTGCTTGGCAATTTCGTCTCAAGCTACAAGAATGCATTTCCAAACTCAGCCGCCATGTAGTTGTGAATTTGGGACAAGTAAATTTTATCGATAGTTCTGGTCTTACTTCTTTAGTAGCTGGAATGCGCGATGCTGATAAAGTCAAAGGCAGTTTCCGCATCTGTAATGTCCATCCAGAAGCTAAGCTCGTGTTTGAAGTCACGATGATGGATACAGTCTTTGAAATCTTTGACGCAGAGGAAGAAGCCTTAGAAGGTGTACCTCGGAGTATTGCCAGCTAAGTTATACCATGTATCTAATCTTTCTGTAGATGCCTCAATTACGAATTACGAATTAGTCTCAGTACTGTTCCCTTTTGCTGTAGCGATAAGGGCCTAGAATCGCTCCCCATGTGGCTTTTCCAGTCTCTGAGTCAATTCCTTTGTCGTAGCTGTAAAACTCTGCCCTAGTGGCTTCAAAGCCTAAAGAAACTTGCACGGTGTTGCCTTGATAAGTAAAACTGCAAACAGTTTCTGGTGGTGGAGTGGCGACAAATTTATAGGAGTTGGGGGCTAGTGTTTCCTTGGTAACTGTAAGGATACAGCCTGGCAGTAAATCTAATTTGTCAGGTGTGAGTGTATCGAGTAAAGCAGGATTTTGACCTGCACCGCTGAATAAACCTGGATTTTGAAGCATATAATATTGCACTTGCAGGGGTGCATCAAAATTGCTCCCTTCTCGCAACCGGATAATTCGCTGGCGGTAAGGCTGATCTGGGTTAATAATGTTTGCTTGTTCAGCAAACAGAGTCATGCTGTCTTCTGAAAACAGATTGATTGGTCTTTGCCATAGGCGTAGGTGAACATACCAAACAGGTTCTGCCATAGCTTGCTCCCGGTTATCAAATTCACCGGCGAGGTATTTACTGAGGGCGATTAACTGTGGCGAGAAGCTCATGTTTGGGGATGGGAAATTGGAAATAAGGAATTGGTGTTGATTATTTCTCCCCAGCTTTTGGCTGTGGGCTTTTGTTTGTTGGTGTTTGAATTGTAAGCGGTTCTAGATTTGCTTATATTGTAAATGCAAGCGTGACCAGCATAAACATAAACTTGGCAAAGTAACCCTTAAGCGAGAAAATAAGAATACGTCGCCCTTAATATTTTCTTTGTGAATAACGTCCGTACAGTCTCTGATACAAAGCGAACTTTCTACACCCTTCATACCCGGCCGATCAACACTATTTATCGTCGGGTAGTAGAAGAATTAATGGTAGAAATTCATCTGCTTTCAGTCAATGTTGATTTTAGTTATAATCTGATTTATGCCTTGGGTGTCGTCACTGCCTTCGACCGCTTCATGCAAGGCTATCAGCCAGAAAGGGATCAAGAATCGATTTTTAATGCCTTATGTCAGGCTGTAGAACAAAATCCAGAACGCTATCGCCAAGATGCAGAAAGGTTGCAAGCAATAGCTCAAAGTTTGCCAGTCCAAGATTTGATAGCATGGCTAAGTCAAACGACCTACTTAGATAGAGATGCTGACTTGCAAACACAACTGCAAGCGATCGCTAACAATCCTAACTTTAAATACAGCCGCTTGTTTGCAATTGGTATATTCTCCTTATTAGAACAGTCTGATCCGGAAGTAGTCAAAGACGAAAAGCGACGCACTGAGGCACTAAAAGCGATCGCTGCTGGCTTACACCTATCAGATGATAAACTCAACAAGGATTTGGAGCTATATCGCTCTAATCTAGACAAGATGGAGCAAGCATTAATAGTAATGGCAGATATGCTTTGCGCTGAGCGCAAAAAACGCGAACAGCGCAAGCAGCAGTCAACTACCCCCGTTACTCCACCAACGACTAGTGAATAATTCGTAATTCGTAATGACGCGACGCTCCTGCGTCGCTAACGCTAACGCTATCGAGGACTCGCTACCGCTGCGCTAACGTAATTCGTAATGACGCGACGCTCGTACCTCGCTACCGCTGACGCTCGAGGACTCGCTACCGCTTCGCTAACGCTAACGCTAACGTAATTAAGTTTTGTAATGGGGATTTAGCACCAAGTCACCAGGGGGAAACCTGCGCTCTGACGGCAGTTGTTCATGGGGGAAACCACGCCACTTGCGCGGCTGCCGGAAAACCCGTCCAACGCAGTGGCTCCCCAAGATCACACTGCCTCAACTTTGTAAGACAACCCCAACACAAAACTTGCCGATTATGGAACCGGGGGACTTAAACCCACGGAACTAGTTAAAAGAGTCAGGTCAAAAGAGGCAGGGGAGCTCTTAGCAGGGAGCAAGGGGGAAAACACCAGACGGAGCTTGTACTCCGCCCCAGTAAGAGCGCCCGCTTATGGGCGGGGCTTCATACCCATGTTCCGCTCCGCTCCACGGCTCCAGGGCAGGGCTTGCTCCTTTCAAGGGTAGGTTTTTCATATTCAGTCTGAAAAAGCCTATTTTTCCGTTCCGAAATCTTTCTCTGCGTCCCCGTGTCCCCGCGTCAACCAAAACGCGAAATCTAAAAAACCTACCCATAAGAGAGGGCTTGCTCCCCCTGCTCCCTGCCCCTCCGCTTCTTCGGTGATACGGTAGTCGCTAACATGCGGTAAGCCTCTCACCGCGCGGTCTTTCCAATTCACTGCCGCAAGGTAGCCACTCTGGAACTGGGTACTAGGTGCTGGAAAATTATCACAAAATCTTCCTGTGAGTAAAGCAGAATTTTATTGATCGCGCGTAAAACCCCATCCCCTTGTGGGTGGGGGATGTAAGCGCGGTTAATTCCTAGTCTCCAGTCCCTTTGAGTTAGACACCCAGCAATCTGTAGATCACACTGTTAACAACGGTTAGTGCAAACGCTCCGATAACAGCGCTCCAAATACCGAAACGCAAGCGGAAGCCTTCGACTAACCAGGCAGCAATACTAAAACAAACGACGGCAATCATAAACGTGAAAATGCCGGATAATAAATCAAAAGTGAGAAAATTGGGTACTGCAAATACAAGGCGTAAAATTGGTCTGACTATTGCCGTTACGATACCAAGAATTGCTGCGGAAAAGAAAGCTTTACCTGGAGTATCGATTTCAACTCCCAGAAAAGGCAATTTACTAATAATTAACAAGCTGACAGACGTTACTACCCAAACGATTAAAACGGTTACAAAATCCATTGCCAAAACCCCTGAAACGTGAACGGCGATCGGCGATAAATTAATCGGTCTACGAATAGAATAGTGTTTGAAGATATGCAATTATTTGTAAATTAGCAGAGATTATTTCTCTAGTTGAGTTTTATTCTATAAATCTTTAGGTTTGGTTGCTGTTCTCTGTTGCCTTGGAATCATAATCTAGCGATCGCAACTCTCTTCAGACAGAGGTAAGGCTGAATAATCAAGTAGAGACGCAGCAATGCTACGTCTCTACAAGGGTTAGGGAAAATGTAAAATTTGTTGACAAGCGTAATTCATTCCCAGATTTAGCAGGGCCAAATTTTTCTTGCTTGACCGTATCTGCTTGGTTTTGTGTCTTATCTTTTGGGAGTAGGACTGGTTTTTTCCGGTACTACAGGTGCTGGAGACACCGACGACTTGGGAAGTATAGGAGACACACCAGGACTAGCAGGATTGATGTCTTGGCCAGTTACCTTGGGTAACGGTACTTGGGGTGTTGAGGGGAATTTGGGGGTCAGATTCCCTTCAGGATTAATGCTCGGAATTGGTGTGGTACCGGGAATTGGCGATAAGTTAGTTGATGGTTGAGACGGGCCAGGTATAATTCCTAGAGACACGCGATCGCCCCCTACTTGACGCAATAAGTCCAATGTTTCAATCACATCGTTATAAGTTGCAGTTCGCGAAGCATTTAGCACCACAACGCCGCTGGGATTGTCTTGGAGATACTGCTTTAATCGCTGTGCTAATTCCTCTCTTTTGATGGGCTGTTTTTCGATGAAAGTATTACCAACCGCATCAATAGTGACAATCTGAGTTCCGCCTTGTGAATTTATGTTGGATGTTGTATTAGCGCTAGCTTTAGGCAAATCAACATTAATCGCCTGTTGGCGGGTAAATTGCAATGCTGCCAACAGAAAAAACGTCAAAATGCAAAAAACGACATCAATTAGCGGGATGATTTGAATCTGGGCTTCTTCAATTGGACTATGTAGATTAACTTTCATGTCTCGCTCTTACGGCTATTTCAGCGGCTAGATTCTGGTCTTATGCTTAAGTTTTAATTAATCAATTGCAGGGGGTTCAGGAGGTTCAGAAAATTTGTTTTTATTGAGCTTACGAGGTGGGATCAAACTTTCTTTTGAGGATTCCCGTACAATTGCCGATGTGCTGTTGCTAAAGTCGGGTGGAGACTGACGATACAGTAATTCCATTTCATTTCCCGCACGACGAAAAACTTTGACTTGGTTAACCACAAAACTTTGAAACAGGCGATAAAATACCAGACTAACGATCGCAACTATTAGCCCTGCTGCTGTACTAATCAGCGATTCACCAATACCAGTAGTTACCCCAGCTGTTGATTCAGTACCTAAATCACCAATCCGAATTGAGCGCAAAGACTGGATCAAACCTAAAACTGTACCCAACAATCCTAACAGCGGTGCTAGGGCGATTACAGCTTCTAAAAGTTTTTCGCCTCGCCGCATCCCTGCTAACTCATCTTCCGCTGTCGCCTCCAGTGCTAAACGAAAGGTTTCGGCGTCGCTTTTGGGTAAACCCAAAGGCGCGTAAAGAAACCTGCCAATTGGCTGATCTGTGGCGCGTCTGGCAATTTCCCCAGCCACTTCCCAACTATCGCGGGCAGCATCTAAAACGCGATCGACTATTTGCTTTTCTTGAGTCAAAATTCTTAACCAGAACCACAGGCGTTCAAAAATTACACTTAAAGACAGCACCGACAGCGCCAGTAAAGGCCACATTGCTGGCCCGCCCTTGTAAAACAAATCTAAAATGTCCACTTTTTAGGTTTCCTCCCTCCATCTAGAGCAACTATGACAAAGCATCTTAATTTTAGAGATTAATGCACAACTACCATATTCGGATGCCGAATTGCAGAGTCAGTGTTTGTTTAACAAGGCGATAGTTTGCTTGGCCTGTTTCCTCTGTAATTCTATAGGAGTAGCGTCTTCCAGACGAAATGAGGACGGTTATTCCCACCGGGAATGTAAAACATAATTTGTCAGAATAAAAGGTAACTGGAGGTTAAGAATATGAAATTTTCTGTTCAATCACTTTACACTTGGTATCGCAATGTGCTGCGTAATCCTAAATATCGTTGGTGGGTAATTTTAGGAACGCTAGTTTACATGCTCAGTCCTTTTGATATTCTCCCGGATTTTATCCCATTTGTGGGAGAAATTGATGATGTATTCCTTTTAACTTTGTTAGTAACTGAGGTTTCTGGGGTAGTTATTGAAGGCTGGAAAGCTCGTAAGGGAGTTGATACTACCGCTACTAATAATACCGATAATCCTACCTCCACCGCTAGCACAGTCGATGTTGATGCTGTTGCTGTCAAGTAGTTTTGACTAAATAAAACTTAACAAACCCTCTACCTCTGTTATCTACTTACGCTGCACTTTTGAGGTGGGGGATATTTTTTTAACGCAGATCTGACAACATTCTCAATAAATCGCCAACATAGTGTAACGCAAAGTGTACCTATGGTGATTACGGTTTACTAGCTTCAGCGAATTCTGTTAAGAAGCGGAAGGCTTTGAGAATATAACCCGCGCAATCTCTAGGAGAAGTATTATAAAACGATCGCCATGCACTGGCTTTATCTTCATCATAGCGATCGCCTCGCTCAACATGATCTTCTAACCATGCTAATCTAACTGCATGACCGATCAACACATCTAATACTATATATTCTTCGATTTGCAGTTTAGGGTTGTTGGCTGCGATCGCAGCTAATTCTATTAATGCTTCAATATTAACTTGGCGGTATTCTGGAGCTTCAATTTTATTTAATAAATGCTCAACTAACAGAGCAAAATTCTTTTCTCCTGCTGTCATTTCTGACAACATTATTTCACTATCTAGACGGTTGCGACGTTCTAATTTATCGCCAATCACTAAACCTTTGCAATGCTTCATCAATAACCAAACTTGTTTAAAAAAGTCTTTTGGTACGCGTCCTGTTGCACCTTCTGCTTGGCGAAACCGACGCCAACCCCCTGACGGGACTTCCATTTCTGTTTCTACCACTGGTAGCACTACCCAAGCAATATCACTTTCTTTTTGCTTGACGTGTAATGATTCTTGCTGGCGTAGTAGGTTACTCATGCCACTGTATCCTGTTAATACTTGATGCAAGCGCGTTTTTACCTCGAATGGTGAAAGTTCCATTAATTGTTCGTATGCTTCGTCTTGGGTGAGGTGTAATTCCTGTGCTAGTTCGCTGGTAATTAAGAGGATGAGATAGCCGACTCTTAATGTCAAAAGTCCGCGAAATAGTTGCGGTTCTGAGCGAATGAGGATGCCAAGATAAATTAAAATCTCTTGTGTAAGGACGCGATCGCGAATATCCTCACGACAGAAATGGTTAATTTTCTCGGCGATTTCATGATGAGACATGGGTACAGCAATTAAGGACGCTTCACTGTAAGCTTTACCCACGGCTATTTGCTTACCTCGTACCAAAATGCTTGTGACTGTATCCGACAAGCCGATATCAACCATTTGGCGCAACCCCGCAGCTCGACGTACCACTGCCCAAATACCTAAATCCCCAGCTTTGGTGTAAACTTCATCAAGTAAATCGGCTACAGTCACAGGGTATCCTGGGCCGCCGTAGCCTGTATCAAATTTTAGTCCCTGTAAACGAATTAAAGTTTGCAACAGCTCAATTTGCTCATAAATATTTTCTGATGCACGCAAATAAGAAAGTAACAAACCTAAGTTTGTTTCACACTCCATTTGAAATTCTTGGGTATGCCCCAAGCGCCAGTTTTTTTCTGAGTGATACGCTAGGTAATAGCAATTTAGTCCAGCATTTTTGACTGGCAACAGAGAAAATTCTGTATTTTGCAAAAAATCAATTCTTTGAATTCCGGCTGTCAGCATTAACTGATTGAGTCGCCCTAATTTTACCTGCACTCCATTACAAACACCATCTTTTAATTCCTGCATCAATTCTAATAATGCTTCAGCACCAATTTCTAGCATGGTGTGTGTCAACATTAAAGTTAGAGTAGGACGCCCTAAATCACTCCAATATTTCTGAATGTAAGCTAGTTCGCTTCTAATTTGGTCTAATAAAAAATGATAATCAAGAGTTAAATAGAACTGTTGAGAATCCAAAAATGACGGTAAAAATACAACTGTTTCACTGCAAATACGAAAGATTCTTGATGTTGTCAAACTCCGCAAACGTCGTACAGGACGCCCAGTTAAACCAAGTTTATCATTGCGTCCTATTTGAGTATAAATAGCTGAAAGTTCCCCTGCTTCTCTGACTTGAATTGGTTCTACTTGGGCAGGTGTTTGTGTTTCTATCCCGTGAACTTCTAGTTCTGCTTGTAAATCTTCGTCTTCTGCTAATAAAGCAATTTGAATCAACGCCTGGCGCTGTTTACCAACACACAAATGTCTTGCTAAAGGGTCAATATCACCAATTGCTAGTAAACTTTCACTTAACATTTGACAGAGAAAATATAAACTCTGCGCCCATACTAAAGGAATATTTTCGTTGGGTAAACGTTTTTGTGTTTGAGGTGCTAGTTTTTCGGCTTCGATATTTTCTGCTGGCACATAATAAAGTTCTGGTAATAAACGCAAACCGTCACGCTCAAATAATAATGGTTCTAGCAGTTGTTGATATTTTTGGACTTGTTCTTGGTCGCCACGAAATAAGCCATCTAAGATTAAGTAAGTAAAAAATAACGGCCACTCACATTCAATATGCTCAAATTGTTTTAGTTCCCACGGTTCGTAGTGTAGGCGGTGGGTGTCTTCTAAAACTGTTTGGTGTCCATCGCGTAAAAAGCGTTTACAGCCGTATTTGCCAGCAAGTTTAGTGATAATTTCGTTGAGAGTGCGATCGCGCAACTGCAAATTCTCTACAGCAAAGGCAGGAAAACTAATTATACTCAACAATGCGGCGTCAACTTCTTTAGAACCAGATTCTCTCGGTAATAGGGATTCTAGCGTAATCCGCGCCCGCGCAATTTCATCTGGCAATACATGAATGACTGAGGTTTGGCTACCATTGATGCCAAATAAATTGAGTCCGTTCATAGCTTCTAGGGCAGCTTTCGCCATGCCTACAGAACTAGCATTTAGTTCTGCATTACCATGGTTAATCTTATTACCCCGTTCCCAAATACCAAAATCTGGTGTGCGGTATGCTCGTCCAGTGTAGTAAACCAAGTTTTGAACGAAATTTACTTCATCAATCGTATAGATTATTTGCAATCCTGTAGCAGTCATTTGCGCCAATATCAGTAAAAATATAGATGTGGCATCAAGTTGCAAATGTCCCCACTCGTTATCACCAACAACAATGTCCCCGGTTGCTGTGTTGTATTTGGCGTGTAGTCCATCCAAAAGCGATTGTGTGTGTTTAAATGTCTCCACTTTATGAGCCTGTCGCATCATCGCAAATAGCAACCCACGCATCAGCTTGATGACACTGTGTTCTAGTTCGTAAGTTCGTCCTTCGTCGTTGTCAATCTTGCGGTATGCAAGTGCTAAACCCCAAACCGCCAAAATACTGTAAACGTTGTCTCGCACCCAAGCGTCTGTATAATCACCATGAGCAGTGATTGCAGTACTTGCAGGTAGTAACCCTGTAATAGGATTCTGACGCACCAAAATAATTGCATGAATTTGCTGGTAGTAATACTCCAGGCGGACTGATAACTCTGTGGGTGTTTTCATGACTTTAGCAAGAGGCGCAGCTTACGAAATTTAACCATACAGCTGTGAAGTAAATAGTATCAACCAAGCTAGAACAAGTCTTGTCGTGGATGATGAAACAGCAGTAAAGAGTGGTGTAAATTTATTATCTCGTGTTAAGCGATAGTACTAACTTGGAATTAGAACATTTACCAAAAGCAAAATAGTCAGTAAATCATAACCAAAGTCTCAGATTTCTTTAAATCTTCATTTATACGTATAAAAATTTATACTTGCTTTGGCTAATTGTTGGTAATTTTAAAAATAAATAACTATCGAACAAATTACTTTCGGTAGAGATTATTCATACGAAAAAATTGATAGTAAAAGAGGAAAAATATGTCTATGCGCTATAATGAAAATAATGCTCCGTTAATAAAAGTTGTTTACTCTCAAATCAAAATTAACGGAAAAACAGAGCTGATACCTTTAGAACTCTACGCTGATGGTTCACTCAAACGCTCTGCTGGATGAGTAAATATCAGAAGGTAATTACTAAAAGTTAGTAAAAAAATTGGAAGTTTTCCTTGCATAATTCTCCTATCTTTACAGGTAGGGGAATTATTATTTAGCAAAATTTTGTATTCTAGGCTTGATTAATTCAATATTTGTAGTTAAGCGATCGCCTCAGAAATTCTGCAACACATCAACTAACAATACCTCCGCCATTTCCATAAGGTAATTAGTCCCATTGCTAACCCTAAACCAAGAGTAAAAGCAGGCTCAGGGACAGGCTGTATATTGACATTATCAATAAGTAAGGCAATTAAGTACGATTACATAGATTAACCGATAAATATTTTAACTCTATAAAGTTTCCGGGTAAATTCGTTTATTGGCTTGACATAGATTGTAACAATAGTAAAATCTACTCTAACCACACCAAAATCTAAAAAACATCAAGGCGTAAATTACATACTTGTGTGGCATATCAAAGACTCTGAATACTAGTAAGTACATCACCGCAATAGTGCGATGTGCTAGAAAGTTTTCTACTTCTGCACAACGCAAATATTAAGCAACATCTACCAGAGAATGCGATTCCGAGTTAGGATGGTCAGTTAGCGATGCCTGAATTGGGTATCGATGTTGAATTATTAGGATTTTATGGACAAAAGTCCACAAGACGGCAGTATTATCCTCCTCTGAACTGGTGAGGCAGTCTCCCAGCGCGGGGGAGACTTTTAGGAGGTATTACTATGCTCACACAAGAGATTCGCAACTCTCTAATAGAATCTACCGATTTAAACCAACTGAAATGGGATTTAAATCGCTTACAACCTGTAGATGTTGGAGACTATATCGCACAATTACCCGAAAAACAACGGGCGATCGCCTTTCGTCTACTCAACAAATCTCAGGCGATAGACGTATTTGAATATTTACCCACAGAGGTGCAGGAAGAATTGATCAATTCTCTGCATGATGCTCAAGTAGTGCAGCTTGTAGAAGAAATGAGTCCTGATGAACGGGCGGAATTGTTTGACGAACTACCAGCTGGAGTCATCAAACGACTACTGCAACAGTTGAGTCCAGAACAAAGACAAGCGACGGCGACAATTCTCGGCTATCCTGAAGGCACTGCCGGGCGGGTGATGACGACTGAGTATGTACGATTACGAGAAGGGCTAACCGTAGGCGAAGCATTAAGTAAAATCCGGCGGCAAGACGAAGATAAAGAGACAATTTACTACGCTTACGTCACAGACAATAACCGCAAACTAGTAAGAGTTGTTTCATTGCGGCAATTACTGTTTACCTTTCCCGAAGTTTTGATTCGAGATATAGCGAGCGATCGCGTCCTCAAAGTTAGAACCGAAACTCCCCAGGAAGAAGTTGCCCAAATCATGAAGCGTTATGACTTAATTGCTATTCCTGTAGTTGATCGCGAAGAGAGATTAGTCGGGATTATTACAATTGACGATGTCATCGATATTTTAGAAGAAGAAGCTACAGAAGATATTCAAAAATTAGCAGGCGTCAGTGGTGATGAGGCCGCTTTATCACCACCCCAAGTTACTATTCGCAAGCGCTTACCGTGGTTATTAGGAATTATGGGATTATATATAGGTGCAGCAAGTGCGATCGCCCCATTCCAATCTGTAATTTCTGCCGTGCCAGTTCTCGCCGTCATCATGCCAATTTTTTCAAACACTGGTGGCACTGTTGGTATTCAAGCATTAACAGTCACAATTCGCGGTTTGGGTGTAGGTGAAGTTACACCTAGAGATACTCTGAGAATTCTTCGCAAGGAACTTTGTGCCGGTTTCGGCACAGCTGTGGCTTTAGCTGTGACTATGTTCCTGCTGTCTTTAATTTGGGCACATCCTCAAGAACGATGGGTAGCTTTAGTTGCAGGATTAGTTATGGCAACCAATACGATTGTCGCTGTGACTCTTGGTACTTTGCTGCCAATGGCTTTGAAGCGGCTAAAGCTAGATCCTGCTTTAGTCAGTGGGCCGTTAGTGACGACTATGCTAGATACAATTGGGTTTTTAACGTTCCTGACGCTGATTTCTATAGCTTTAAAAGTTTTGCATCTACCAACTTAATCAGGCGATCGCAAGACATTGGTAGAAATAAATAGCTTTACTTCTACCAATTATCTTTTATGGTCATTATTTAGTTAAATAAGGTACAAATTTACGCCTGATATAAATTAAAAATAAAAAACTAGGCAGTAGTTTCAATCCCTAATAGGGATTTTGATTGATTAAAACTCGCTGATTCGTCGCGAGGCAGTGAGCCTGCCTTACACGATGTTTCAATCCCTAATAGGGATTTTGGTTGATTAAAACTTCGCACTTCTCCGCAGCTTCCAGCCAATCGCGCGTTTCAATCCCTAATAGGGATTTTGGTTGATTAAAACAAGCGACCGCCCGACTACCAATCAACGCGATCGCCTTTGGTTTCAATCCCTAATAGGGATTTTGGTTGATTAAAACTCGCCAAGAGGCGTTGATTGTGGCTGGCAATATCAAAAGTTTCAATCCCTAATAGGGATTTTGGTTGATTAAAACTCAATTTGATTTAGGTATCCGTCTCTCTCTTCACTGTTTCAATCCCTAATAGGGATTTTGGTTGATTAAAACCGGGGTCAGCTATCAGTCGATATCGAATTGGGTGTGAGGTGTTTCAATCCCTAATAGGGATTTTGGTTGATTAAAACCCAATCTGAAAAATCGACATCGAAGTCCGAAGAGTTTCAATCCCTAATAGGGATTTTGGTTGATTAAAACCCTAAAAAATACGATTGGTTTCTCTGTCCTTCACCGTGTCACGTTTTTGTTTCAATCCCTAATAGGGATTTTGGTTGATTAAAACTAGGCGCGGGCGGAGGCGGGGGCAATGGGGCATTATCAGCCGTTTCAATCCCTAATAGGGATTTTGGTTGATTAAAACTGAGTTTGTCTATCAGTCGATATGTGTTCAGGCTGTTTCAATCCCTAATAGGGATTTTGGTTGATTAAAACCTGAAAAATCAGCAGAAGCAATTGTTATCAATGTTGTTTCAATCCCTAATAGGGATTTTGGTTGATTAAAACGGCTTTTTTGTTGCCGCTTGTAATGCGTGCCAAGTTTCAATCCCTAATAGGGATTTTGGTTGATTAAAACTTTGCATGGGATATCATAGCAGATGCAAATAACATCGTTTCAATCCCTAATAGGGATTTTGGTTGATTAAAACTTTTTCACCTTTGAGGAACTTAAAGGTACATCTGTTGTTTCAATCCCTAATAGGGATTTTGGTTGATTAAAACCAGAATTGGGAGGTGTGGTAAATGTTAGTCCGGCTGATGTTTCAATCCCTAATAGGGATTTTGGTTGATTAAAACTGTAATACCAAATCAATTATCTGTTGAATTTTCGTTTCAATCCCTAATAGGGATTTTGGTTGATTAAAACAAAGATTTTTGAAAAAATGTACAGAAAATCATTGTTTCAATCCCTAATAGGGATTTTGGTTGATTAAAACATCTCGTAGATCATCGAAGCATTAGCCTGAAGTTGTTTCAATCCCTAATAGGGATTTTGGTTGATTAAAACCCTGGTTCGCCGATGGGTTTGCCACCAATCGCAGGGTTTCAATCCCTAATAGGGATTTTGGTTGATTAAAACTTCATAAGAGCGAATTTTTAATATCGATGCATCTATGGTAAGTTTCAATCCCTAATAGGGATTTTGGTTGATTAAAACTCGTACATCTATTCTTGGCGAAGTCAAACAAGAGTACGAAGGTAAATTGTTTCAATCCCTAATAGGGATTTTGGTTGATTAAAACTGTGTCAGGTGTTCGGAATCGTAGCTGATTGTGGCGTTTCAATCCCTAATAGGGATTTTGGTTGATTAAAACCACATAACGGTTTACGGCGCTGGCTACTAAATCCGTTTCAATCCCTAATAGGGATTTTGGTTGATTAAAACTCTAGCCCGTCACCAAGCAGTCGCGTGATGTATAGTCCGTTTCAATCCCTAATAGGGATTTTGGTTGATTAAAACGATATGGATTTCCAGCTAATAGTTTATTTAAACGAGTTTCAATCCCTAATAGGGATTTTGGTTGATTAAAACCGCTGGGGTCTGCAAGCGTTGATATATTTGATTTTCAAGGTTCAAAAGTGTCGATCTGTAGCTAAGATACCTTTTCAGCCGTTTGGTTGTCAAGAGCGCAAGCATAATAAATAACCTCAAAAGCAATTCTGGTAAGGATTTGCGGGAGTGGTGTCAACCTCTGAACACCTCAAAGAGGGTTCAAAGCTATTAAGGATAGGCTTTTCAGACACAAAATTTTGTTTTATTTAAAAAACACCTACTGGTTGACACCATAGGCATCAAGTAAAAATAAGTAGTGCGAGCATCTTGCTCGCGCGGGCAAGATGCCCGCACTACAAATATTAAATTGTTCAACTTATTTTTACACGAATCCATAATTACTAATTCGCAGTAGGCTAATTTATATTTTTCAACGCAGAGGAATACCAATATTTTTAGCCAACTCTACACACCCCTACAACTATTCTTCTTGAATCCAAAAAAATGTTGTTGGAGTTGGCAGTAGATACGGTAAAGCTAGCCAGGAATACGAAATAGCAGGAGGTTCGCGACGTAGGAACATGGGTGTAAGGTTATAAAGGTAGCTAAAGTGAGTTTCTTGACTTGAGGCGATTAGCGCTGTGGGGTGTAGCAAGAAAAAAAGTTGTTTTGATAGACGTGAAATATGTATCTACTTTGATAGAAGACAGATGATATCATTGCCTCTGCATATTTAAATTAAAAAGCTGTAGAAAAGCGTTAGCATAGGGCCTTTGTCAGGAAACCTGCTCGTACCTCTACGCAGACCAATGATAGCTATTTATGCCTACTACCACTTGGAATCGTCATCACGTTCTCTCTTTGGCTGACTTTACCCCTGCTGAATACGATACTGTATTGCAAACCGCTGCCAGTTTTCAAGAAGTACTATCGCGGCGAACGAAGAAAGTGCCAACCTTGCAAGGACAAGTAGTGGCAAATCTATTTTTTGAACCTTCTACCCGTACTCGCAGCAGTTTTGAACTCGCTGCGAAACGCTTAAGTGCAGATACGCTGAATTTCGCCGCTGCCACATCTTCGATGACGAAAGGCGAGACAATTCTCGACACGGCAAAAACTTATTTGGCTATGGGAACTGATATCATGGTGATCCGCCATAAAGAAGCAGGTGTGCCTCATGCGATCGCTCAAGAAATGGATCGTCTTGGTGTGCGAGTTGCTGTTCTCAATGCAGGCGATGGTCAGCATGAACATCCTTCCCAAGCACTGCTAGATTTATTCACTATTTGTACTCTGATTGACCCAGCCAATCCCAGGCTTGAACTTTTAAAAGGTAAAAAAATCGCTATTGTTGGAGATATTTTACACTCTCGTGTGGCGCGATCGAATATCTGGAGTTTCATCGCCAGCGGTGCCCAAGTACATTTAGCAGCACCACCCACACTTTTACCCAAGTACTTTGCCGAGTTCGTAGAAGAGGCAGGGGGCAGCGCTTCGGCTTCTCCTGTTGGAGACGCTACGCGTAGGCTTCCCCATAGGGGTACGCTCAGTGACCAGGGGCAGGCGGCAGGGGGAGAGAAAATAATATCAATATCCCCCACATCACCGATTGGTGAGCGAAGTCGAACCACATCCCCCCAACCCTTCCTTCATTGGCAACTCGAACCAGCCCTACAAGATGCTGATTTTGTCATGACATTGCGCCTGCAAAAAGAACGGATGAGCGCTCATTTACTGCCAAGTTTGCGAGAATACCATCAACTATTCGGCATTACACGTCCAAAGCTACAACTATGCAAGCCTAACGTTAAAGTTTTGCATCCTGGCCCAGTTAATCGTGGTGTAGAAATTAGCTCTGATTTGATGGATGATCTAGAATTTAGTCTAATTCAATCGCAAGTCACCAGTGGTGTCGCTGTTCGCATGGCCTTGTTGTATTTAATAGGTAGCGGCAAGACATCGGGAATTCAAAATTAAAAAGGTTGTTCGGTATTTGCTGTGCTAAGTCTCTGTGATGTCATGTCCGCCTGAAGACCTATGATATAGACTGACGCAGAGACACAGAGACGCCTGCGGACGAGGTTTCAAACCTTGATTGATTTCAATGAATGTAGAGACGCTTCAAAAGCGCGTCTCTACAAAGGTTTCGGGTAACGCAGAATTAATTTCTGGAGATGGGTAATTTACCCCACATCATATCAGCAATTATAAATTCGCTTTAAAGCGCATTTGTATTAATGGTATTATTTTCTTTTAAAGCTCTATGTAAAAACTCGGCGTTATATATTTAACAATCATGATTTTAAAGATGATATCTCTGTTGTACTCAAAGTTGCAGTACAGCAACACTGTTGCTCAAAGTCTGATGATATCAATGCCGTAGTCCCAAAATTCAGCATCCCAGACTATACAACTCAGAAAACCAGTATGTTTATCGACTCACCAAATCCTTTCTTCGCTGGAGATAGTATCCCACCAGAAAAATTTATCGGTAGGAACTCTATCATTCAAACAGCTTTTGACCAGATATATAACCGTGGTCATTTAGCGGTGTGGGGTGGACTGGGAACAGGAAAAACGTCGCTATTAGCAAAACTAGCTGCTGCTCAAACGTGGGAACAGAACAGGCAAGACATATCATTAGCAGTCATAGTTAGTTTTAGTTGTGAACAGATCAACCCTTTTACGGTCTCTGGTTTTTGGACAAAGTTACTGTGTTTAGTAAGAGATAATTTAAACACTGAAACAGAATTACAAAAGCGAGCAAATACTCTGATAGCAGAAGGTAGAGCATCTCAAGACAGTTTACGCCAAATATTAAGGGAACTAGACACTAAAGACAAATACTTAGTATTGCTGATAGATGATTACGATTTGGCTCTTTCAACTAACCAGCAATACCTTGAGCATAATATGCAGCAATTTTTGAGCGAATTTCGCAGCTTGGCTATTTACACTGACACTGGGCAAAGGCGAAATTTATCTGTGATTGTCACTTCACAAAAACGTCTAAATGATATTAAACCAAGTCTCAATCCTAACCAGTCACCCTGGTATAACCATTATTTATTTCGACAATTAAAACCTTTTAACGATGATGAAGTTGGGCAGTTACTACGATTATTTAATCGAGCAATTACAACGCAATTAAGAGAAGCACTAGAACAAATTGCTGGTGGGCATCCAAAGCTGCTACAAACTGCTTGTTTTTTCCTATATCAAGAACTCAGGAATGAAAACCAACCCTCTATTGAAGAGTTTGTTCATAATTTTATTCGAGATTTTGAAAGCAGCACTAATCCATTTTTCGATAGGACTTGGAAAATATGCGATGAAAAAGAGCAATATTTATTAATGTTAATGGTTTTGTCAAAACTGAGGGGTCGCCTGAATAAAGATAGACAATACAACATCAGAAATATTGAATCAATTTTTAGCCAATACGACAGAATATCGCGAAATTTAGAAGAACAGTGCGTTATTAAATATTCTATTAATAACGGCGATAATTCTTTTATTTTTATCTCGTCAATAATGGAGAAATGGGTAATTCAAGAAATTTGGAATTCTGATGACGAATCACTGCAAAAAAGAGAGAAAGCATTTTTAAATTTAATGAGTCATCAACAAATAGCAGATGTAAAAGGTGCTATTGTTTTGGTAAAAGAAAATCGGCAATCTATTACTTCATCTTTTAAGTCTATTTACCCTATTGTTGAGACAATCATCAGATTTTTCCTTAGTAGGTAATTGTTAAATATTTACTGATTATGAAAGTAGTATGGACAATAATCCTTATATCATTGGAACTCCAATCGAAACACCAGAGTTGCTTTTTGGTAGAGATTCTCTATTTGAACAAATAAGAGATCATTTGGAAAATAATATAAGATTGATTCTTTTGCATGGTCAAAGACGTATAGGTAAATCTTCTGTATTGAACATTCTTCCCTCTGTTGTAGCTAGAGATGAATTTTTATTCATTTCTTATGATTTACAAAACGATACCTCTTCTGAAAAGAATATAATTTTACATAAAATTATCAGTAATATCCTGCACGAACTTGGCATAGATCAAGAAATAGACATCAGCTATTTAGAAACAAATAGCAATTTAGAGGATAGAACAGTACAAAGAACTATATATGAGATTTGTTACGTATTGCATCAGAAAAATTTAAAATTAATTCTACTATTAGATGAGTTTGATGTAATCGAAAATGATAATAATATAGGCGAAGCTGTTAATTTTTTAGAATATCTAAATAATCTAATTAGAAATCAAATAGAAATATATCTAATCGCAGTAGTTGGCAGATATCTCAATTCGGTGCCAAATTTAGTACAAATGTTTAGAGAAGCACCACTTTTAGAAATTGGTTTATTGAATAATGAGAGTGCTAAAAAGTTAATTACGCAACCTGCTATTAAGAGCCTGCAATACAGAGACGAAACTATAGAAAAAATTTTGAAATTTTCATCAGGACATCCTTTATATACGCAGGTTTTATGTCATGAACTTTTTAATTTTGCTAGAAACCAAAATAATAACAGCAGGAGTTTTACTATTGTATCTGATGATGTAGATAAAGTTATATCAGAAGCCCTGGAAACTTCTCATGGCGGATGTGCTTGCTTTTGGGATGGATTAAGTCTGCATGAGAAAGTAGTGGTTTCAACTTTAGCTCAAGCTCAACAAGAAAAGATCACAGGTAATCCTAAAGAAATTTATCAAGAATATGGATTAGTATTGACAGATGCTTTACAAAATGCAATTAGTTCATTAATTAACAAGGGTTTTTTAAATAGTAATCCCATAAAAATAAAAGTAGAGATAGTCCGACTCTGGCTACTAATACATCATCAATTACGAGATGAAATCGCTATTTTAGAAAGAACAGAGGACGGAGAATTTAATAAAATGTTGGAGATAGCTCGAAGTTTCTGGCTACAAAAAGATAAACAAGAAAACGCCTTAATTCAATATAAAGAGGCTTTAAAGTTAAATCCTAATAACTTCATTCTTATAGTAGAGTTAGCAGAAAAATATTGTGAATTAAAGGATTTTGAACAAGCTTTACTACTTTATAAAAGAGCTTATAAATTAAATAAGTTAGTTTATAAACAAAGATTTATAGAAGCTTTAGATCACTACGGAAGTTACTTATTACAGCAAGAATATAACGAGAAAGCAAAAGAACAATATGAAAAAATTTTGCAAATTGACCCTGAAAATAGTTCAGCGAGAGAAAAAATCGGTGAACTAAGACACATGCAAATTGATAGTAATGAAATCGCCGAAACTCTCAAAGAATCAGATAGTTCTGGCGGCAGTAATTTTGGAGGATGGCTGCAAAGAATCATCCAACCAAAATTATGGAAAATACTAGGATATGGGGGTCTAATTGCTGGACTTATAGCTTTTGCTATGATTTTTTTTATTAATAAGCAAAAGAATTGTGCTGCCGATCAACAAAAAAATCCCCAGGGTGTATGCGTCACTAATTCAGAAAGCCTTAGTAGTGGCGATCGCTCTTTATTTTCTCAGATAACAAATAACAAACTCCAAGATATTGATAAATTTAAATTTAAAGAAAATAAACAAAAAGGGATTACTAACTTCCAACAAAAAAAATATCTACAGGCAGCAGAAGACTTTAAACAGGCGGTCAAATATAACTCTAACGATCCAGAGGTATTGATTTATCAAAACAATTCCTTAGCTCGTCAAAAGGGTGAGCCTTTTGTTTTAGCTGTAGTAGTGCCAGCCACACATCAGTCAAACTACGTTTTAGCTTGGGAAATATTACGTGGAATCGCACAAGCGCAAGATGAATTTAATCAAAATCAAGGATTAAACGGTCGCTTACTAGAAATTCTGATTGCTGATGATGGTGACTCAAAAATTCAAGCAAGAAAAGTTGCTCAGCAAATAGCAAATAATAACTCAGTATTGGGCGTAATTGGACATAATGCTAGTGGCGTTACTAACGAAGCTTTACCAATATACGAACAAGCGAAAATTCCGATTATTTCATCAACAAGTACTAGCATAGATTTAAAATCTTCTGTATTTTTTAGAACTCTTCCATCAGATAAAGAAACTGGTAATAAGTTAGCTGAATATGCTATCAAAAAAGGTTTAAAACAAGTCCTAGTTCTCTGTAATCCTGATGAGTCTTATAGCCGCAGTATAAAAGAAGAATTTAGAACAAATCTTGGCCCCAATGGCGAAGTTATTGGTGGTGGATGTATCAATATAGCTAACAAAAATGTTGACTCACAAATACTCGACAATTTGCCTAATCCAAAAACAATACAAGCGGTCGCTTTATTTCCAGATACCCAACACTTATATGAAGCTATTAAGATAGCTAAAAAGTATAAAAAAATTAATTCCGAAATCAGTCTATTAGGAGGTGATTCTGTTTATGTAGATGATATTTTTTCTAAAGGTGGTGACGATATCGAAGGTTTGGTTTTAGCTGTTCCTTGGTTTCGTGAGACGAAGAAATCACAAACTTTTGCTCAAAACGCTAAAAAACAGTGGGGAGGTGATGTTAGTTGGCGCACAGCAACCAGCTACGACGCGGTCAAGGCTTTTCTTGATTCCATAGATAAGTCTATTAATTCATCTCAGACTCTGTCCAGGGATACAGTTATCAACAATTTAAAAAAGGTAGAAGTTCAAAAAACATCTTTCGGAGAAACACTTAAGTTCAATGTCAGCCAGGAAAGCCAGAGGAAAGTAGTTTTACTGAAGGTAAAAAATAGACAATTTATAACTGAGGAGGAACAGACAAAAGAAGAAAAAAAATAAATTAGTTTGGTTTGTGATCTGTTAGACAGACATCATGAACGGGAATACTTAATATGGCATTGTCAGCTAGTTAGCCATAATCGAATCCGATAGATTTTCTACATCTTATAAATAAAGATTGCTGAGAGAATCTCATCCTGAGAATAGAGGTTATTATAAAATAGTGACCAATGATAAAAGAAAGACTTGGGAAAACTAGCTGAAAAATTAACAACTGCTTAGTAGTCCTATCACCATTAGTTATCTATGGTATCCTTAAAGTCTCAAAGAAACCCTTATGTAATTGGTCGTCCCATAAGTGAACGAGAACTTTTCTATGGAAGAGATAGAGAATTGTTTTTTGTGTGGGAAAATTTTCGCAAAGGGGAGAAAGTAGTATTTCTGCACGGAGAAAGAAGAATTGGTAAGTCATCTCTGCTTCAGAATATACCGGGATTTTTAGACGAAAAGGAATACAACGGTAACTACGCTTGTGTCAGCTTTGACTTAGAATATCATGCTCAAAATACGCTAGAGTCGCTGTTAGAAAGATTAGCAGAAACTATTGTTAAGCAATTAGATATCAAGCCTTATCAAATTGAGATACCAACTGCCGAAAAAATAAAAGTGCAGAAGGATATTTTCTGCAATAAATTCCTACCAGAGATATACGCAAAACTAAAAGATACTAAATTAGTCTTGTTATTAGATGAATTCGATGCCTTAGAGCCTACTTATATAGGTGCAACACTAGAATCACTCTTTGGACAGATCAAAAAGGTTGTAGAAAACCAAAGCAATCAACAATTATTGGTAGTGATTTTTGCTGGAAGAAAGTCTACAGATATATCAAATTTATTAAAAATATTTAAAAAAGTACCAATTAAAGAAATTGATTTTATAGACGAAAAAAGTGCCACAAAGTTAATTACTGAACCCGCTGCTAGTTTTTTGCAGTACGAACAAAAATCGATTGCAGCTATTATTAAGTTTTCTTCAGGACATCCTTATTTTATTCAGATTATCTGCTTTGTGCTTTTTAGTAGGGCCAGAGAATTAGAAAAACGGGGAGTTACTGAAAAAGATGTAAAACTGATTATAGAACAAGCAGTAGAGTTAGCAGAAGCTGGTCTAGCATGGTATTGGGAAGCTTTATCTGTACCAGAAAAGCTAGTATTTTCGGCTGTGGCTGAAGGCCAAAAAATAGCTATTGAAAAACAAGACCAACGTCTAAAGCAAGACCCACTCAAAATACTAGAAATATATAATTTTCATCACTTATCAAAAGATCAACTACAAAAAGTTGTCACAGAACTCATATATAGAGGATTTCTAAATAAACAAGGTAATCAAGTAAAAATAGAATTAGTTAGGTGTTGGTTGGTGCAACGTCACCCTTTGTGGCAGGAGGTAAGAGAATTTGAAAAAGGAGATAAACAAGAAATTGAACAAGCTTATCAAATTATTGATCAGTTGAATCAGCAAAAAAAAAATACAGCAGATATAGCTGAATCTCCAAATAATCTTGGAGAAGATTCTAAAAATCAAAATTATGATGTTTACGACTTTAATAACCTAGAAAATATCCCGCATGAATTTCCTACCAAGGGTTTAGGAAATATAAAATACTTAGCAGATAAAATTACTCTGAATAGAGAAAAAAAAGGGCTACTTTGTATAGCTTCTATTGTGGGTCTTGTAACAATCATTATTCTTGCCTTTACTACCTCAAGCGCCAAGAATGATCAAAATAATCATATTAATCCACAACGCAACATAAACTCTAGCCCTTAGCTCGACTTGATCCATTTTTGCACTGAGGCGATTCCGCGAAGGAGCATCATCGCTACGATTTTTACCAAGCCAGTTTGGAGCCATATCAACTGAAATTGTAAAAATCCCTCGTACCTTATTTGAACGCTTGAGGGATATTGCTATTTATGCCGCTTAATTGGATAAAGTCGAGCTAATATCAAGTTCGGGTAATTACTTATTATTAAAATTTCTCCGTGTCCCCGTGTCCCCGTGTCCTCGCGTCAGCCCTAACGATAAGTCTTCAGACGAACATGATATAATTCGTTATCCTGCGTTTGAGACAATACATCCTTTCACAATAATAGACTTCTTGCAAAAATACTTGAACCGTCAGAGACTCAAGTCTCTGCCTAATAGCAAAAGTCCGTTGAAACGGACTAAAAATACTGTTATTAGTCGGTTGAAACAGACTTGAGTTATCAGCCAGAAAATTTATTTTCTGGCGAGTATCCGACTTTTGCAAGAGGTCTAATGACGAATTATGAATTATCCAAGTAAGTTTTTAACCTTTCTGCTAGAACTTGGACATGGGGTTCTAAGACAAATGAATAGTGATGTCCAGTAACTTTACAAATCTCTATTTCATTTGCTGCTAGTACTGAAAATAACTCAACCCATACTAAAGTCGGATCTGGGGCCATGATATGTTTTTCAGTTGCTCGAAAAACGGTAACTTTTCCCGGATATAGACGGCGTTTATAAGCATAAGTTGCTTTTAATGTACCTACCAAAACATCTAGAATTCGGCGATTGTTTTGTTGTTGCACTGCTGGTGGAAATATCTTAACTTGTCTGGCTTTTTCGATAATATAGTTGATTTTCTCCTCCACATTAAGATGAGAAATTTCTTCAGGCTCTACTAAATTATCTCGTCCAAACATGCCGCCAAATACACGGGAAAGAACACCAACTAAATAAGCATCATCTATCTTTTTGGCTTTTTCTAACAAAATTGGCACATAAGAATCTAACACCGCTAACAGTGATATTTCTTCTCCTTGTTGAACTAATTGTTGAGCGATTTCGTAAGCAACAACTCCACCAAAAGACCAACCACCAATTTGATATGGCCCCTGCGGTTGGACTGTCTGAATTGCCTGAATATATAGGCTAGCCATCTCCTCAATTGTTGTCAGGGGTTCTTTTGTTCCATTAAATCCTTGAGCTTGTAAACCATAAAATGGCTGTTCTGTACCCAAGTAACGAGCTAGATTTACATAACAGAAAACGTGACCCCCTGCGGGATGAATACAGAAAAATGGTCGTTTGTTACCTTGTGGTTGAATAGGAATAATCGGTGAGGTGAAATCTACTTCGTTTGACGATCGCAACAGTTCTGCTAATTTTTCAATCGTGTTATTCACAAAAAGAACTGCTAATGGTAATTCTCGATCATATGTTTGGGCGATCGCACTCATTAAATGTACTGCTGATAGGGAGTTTCCCCCAATTTCAAAAAAGTTATGAGTAACACCAATCGGTGAGATAGCTAAAATTTCTGACCAAATTTCTGCTAACTGCTTTTCTATTTGATTTCGCGGTGGAATTAGATTTTCGTCTCCACTCAATATTGAGGAGTCAGGTTGAGGTAAAGCACGTCTGTCTACTTTACCACTGGGAGTTAGAGGCAGTGAACTTAAAACTATAAAAGCTGAGGGAACCATATAGTCGGGGAGTGATTGCTTAAGGAAATTCCGCAGTTCTTTGGGTGTAGGTTGCTGTTGTTGAACAACAATATAAGCAATCAACTGTTTATTATTTAAATGGTCTGTCTGAGCAATAACAACTGCTTCTCGAATCTGAGGATGTTGAGTTAAAGCGTTCTCAATTTCTCCTAGTTCTATACGAAAGCCGCGAATTTTTACTTGATGATCTATCCGACCAATGTATTCGATATTACCATCATGTAGATAACGGGCTAAATCACCAGTTTTATACAATTTTTCGCCATCTTTAAAAGGATTGGTAATAAATCGTTCAGCTGTTAAGTTTACACGGTTGAGATAGCCACGAGCCACTCCCACACCACCAATGTAGAGTTCACCAATTGTTCCTAGAGGTATTGGTTGCAGGTGAGAGTCGAGAATATAAAGTTGAGTATTAGCTATAGCTTTTCCAATCGGTACAGTTCTGAGTTGACTCAACGGTTGACACTGCCAAAATGTAACATCAATCGCTGCTTCAGTGGGGCCATAAAGGTTGTGTAATTCGCAACCCAAACGGGCAAAAAATCGCTCTTGCAAGTCTAGTGGTAATGCTTCTCCACTACAAAATACCCGTTTGAGAGATTGACAATTTTCTAATCCCTTTGCTTCCAAGAATACTTGCAACATTGAAGGAACAAAGTGCAGTGTTGTAATCTCCTCTTGGGCAATAATATCAACTAAATAAGCAGAATCTCGCTGTCCACCAGGTTGTGCGAGAACCAAACGCGCCCCAGTTAATAAAGTCCAGAAAAATTCCCAAACTGAAACGTCGAAACTAAAAGGCGTTTTTTGGAGAACGCTGTCAGTTGCAGTTAATTTGTAAGTGTCTTGCATCCACAGTAAGCGATTGCAAATCCCCCGGTGAGTGTTCATCGCACCCTTGGGTTTGCCTGTGGAACCAGAAGTGTAAATCACATAAGCTAAGTCAGTAGGTTTGACTGCTGAACTGGGGTTAATATCGCTGGCTTGTGAGATTTTTTGCCAATCGCTGTCTAAACAAATTGTTTGAATTCTTCCTGTAGATAGATGCTCAATTAAGTTAATCTGCGTTATCAGCACAGATGCTTGGCAATCTTCTAGCATATGTGCCAAACGTTCGGGAGGATATTCTGGATCGAGTGGCACGTAAGCACCACCAGCTTTAAGAATTCCTAACAATCCTATAACCATTTCCAGGGAACGCTCAACACAAATGGCTACCAGTACATCTGGCTGCACTCCTAATGTTTGCAAGTAGTGTGCTAGTTGATTGGCTCGACTATTTAGCTGACGATAGGTAAGGTGTTGATCAGCGAATGTAACTGCGATCGCATCTGGTGTTCTTTCAACCTGTGCTTCAATAAACTGATGCAGACATTGAAACAAATCATAATCAACTTGTGTATTATTCCATTCAACCAATTGTTGATGGCGTTCTGCTGGACTCAAAAGGGGAAGTTGAGCGATGCTAGAAGAGGAATCATTAGCGATCGCTACTAGTAAATTCTCAAAATGCCCTGCTATCTGAGTAATCGTCAAAGAGTCGAGCAAGTCACAGTTATAGTTAAAGGCACACACCAAAGACTCTGAATGAGCAGTAACTTCCAGGGTTAAGTCAAATTCAGCCCTTTGTTGAGGAAAGTCAAAACACTCTAACTCTTGTGAATTTTGCACATCCTCATAGGCAAAAGCCACCTGACATATGGGAGGATGACTCAATTTCAAATCTGGCTGTAGTTGCCGAACTAACTCAGCAAAGGAATAATCTTGATGAGCGATCGCTTCTTGACAAGTTTGCTGAATCTGTTTAAGGAAGTCTTTAACACTCAAATGATCAGCAACATCACTCCGCACAACCACCAAGTTATGGAAATTTCCCACGACAAATGAATCGCGTTCTTTTCTAAGTACTGTCAGCCAACCAACGAGAATATCTTCTTCACCTGTGTAGCGCCGCAACAAGATTTGGAAGGCCGCTAAAAGCAATACTGGTAAATTAACGTTTTCAGCCTCTGCTACACCTATCAACTGTTGCAGCAGCTGTGGCGAAATCCGCAGTGTATGAGATGCACTATTATAAGTTTGCACAGGAGGACGAGGACGGCTCATTGGAAGGTTGAGTAGTGGCAAAACCCCTGATAACTGCTTTTGCCAATAGTCTTGATGTTGGGAAAGACTAGGACTATTAGATGCTAATGTGATTTGCATAATTTAAGCTTGTCGCATTAAGTAATTCGTAATTCGTAATTCGTAATGACGCGACGCTCCTGCGTCGCTCTAAGCGAAGCTATGCCGCAGGCTTTACGCTGACGCTCGTACCTCGCTACCGCTTCGCTAACGCTAACGCTATCGAGGACTCGCTACCGCTGCGCTAACGTAATTCGTAATTAAGTTTTGTAATAGGGTTAAATCCCATTACAAAACTTGCTGGTTATAGAACCGGGGGACTTCAACCCATGGAACTAGTTAATTTTGAGGAATACCTATCAAAGTTGGCTTGACAAACTACTAATCGCCGCCAAACTCTACTAATTTGCCAATATTGAAGTCTATCTTCACCCAACCTCTTAGCTGTAGCAGATTTTGCAGCAAAAGTAAGGTAATTTGCCAATGATGCAAAGTAAAAAACGGTAGAGGGTCATCAACTTGATAAATTGCATCAGTACCCCGTGTAAAGTTATTCAACCAAGTTTGTAATTGTTTCAGTGAGCGAATTCCAGTTAATCGCCAAATTTCGTGATAATTCCAGTAAGTAGGCTTGCTGTTAGCGAGGGGTTGCAAAGGTGCAGTTTGAGGAGTTTTCCCTAAATAAGCTTCTGCGACACCTGGGTGGTTGTAAAACATTGTGATTGCCGAATGCGTGCGGGGATTGCATTCAATCGCGTAGACTGTACCGTCTTCTGCTTGGATAAAGTCAAAAGACACTTGTCCCGTTAGTCCCAAACCTTTGACAAAGCGCTGCACCCATTCGCGAATTTGGGGATTTTCCACATGTTCGTAGTTGATTTGAAATGCTGAAGAATTTGAGCAGCAATGCAACCTTAACTCGCCATCTCGCACCGTACTATGGGTACATAATTCCTTACCTGGGATAAACTCTTGCATAATCCAAGGTTTTTGTGGGCTGATGGGCAAACTCTTGACAAAATCTGCTGTCTCTTGTGGGGTATCACAAGGCAGCTTAGTTAAGTTTAAGCGGCGAACAGAGTCGTAGGAAATACTTTTGAGGATGTATTTGCGAGTTTCTTGGCTAAAATCGAAGTTAATGACTTGTTCGGGGTCTGTAATTTTAAAAGACTTGGGTACAGATAAACCAAGCGATCGCGCCTGATCGGTAAAAGCAAATTTATCATCCAGCATCTTAGTTATATCTGCATCAAAGTGGAAAACCTCACAATATTCTGATAGTGCAGGTTTTGCCAAAGAGTCATAGTAACTAGCTATAGGACTGCACACAGGTACATAAACGTCAACATTTTCTTTTTTGACGATTTCTACTAGCGCCTGGATATAACCATCCGGGTCTTTTTGCGGTGCAGGAACCGTATAAAACCGACTCACAGCCTTTGAAAATCTATGCCCAGATAACCAATATTTGTGCGTTTCCACCAGAATGACGCGATGTCCCGCAGCGGCAAAAGATCGCGCCAATTGCAATGCCTTAGTCATTTTGCCGCCACTCACCAAAATAGTCTGAGGGTGAGTAGCTACCGTTCTTTTTACAAAAGGCGATCGCACAACACCCCACAACAGCGACACCAACACCACAAAACCATTAATCGGCAAAGCTATCAACAATAGCGCCAGAGTTCCAACAGTCTTAACGAACGCCCACACTTTTCCCCCCACACCCATCGATGGCGTAGTCTCTTGAGGAAAAGATAAGGGAATTGATTGTGTCATAAGTTATTCTTTTTTAGGTAATGGGGATTGGGGAGTGGGGACTGGGGACTGGGGATTGGGGACTGGGGATTGGGGATTGGGGACTGGGGATTGGGGACTGGGGAGTGGGGATTGGGGAACTTGTACTGAGCAAAGTCGAATACTGAGCGAAGTCGAAGTATGGGGAATTGTCATTGATTATTCTCCGCGTCCCCGCGTCCCCGCGTCCCCGCGTCCCCGCGTCTCCCTCATCCCCCTCATCCCCTACGCCACGCGTCTAATCAAAGTCAAACCATCTCGTATGGGTAGCAAAACCTGCTCTACACGAGGATCGGCGACAACGACCTGGTTAAAATGAGCGATCGCTTCTCCATTGACGGTGCGTTGTTCGGGTGGTAAGTAAACTTGTCCCTGCAACAAAGTATTATCCACACAGATGATGCCATCAGGAGCTAACAAGTTGTTATCCAAGATGATTTTGAAGTACTCGACATACTCTTTTTTGTCGGCATCAATGAAGATTAAATCAAACGATTCTTGTGCTGCTGCTAGCTTGTAGAGTGTCTCGATTGCTGGTGCTACTTCCACAATAATCTTGTCACCGTGAGGAGACTCATCAAAGCAAGCTTGAGCAAATTGAGCCACGTAGGCATCTACCTCGCAAGCAATTAGCTGCCCATCGCTGGGTAAAGCTTCTGCCATCGCCAAAGCTGAATATCCTGTAAACATTCCCACTTCCAAGATGCGCTTGGCTTTGGTCATATGGACAAACATCTTTAAGGTCTGTCCTTCAAGATGTCCTGAAAGCATTTCTTGCTCTAATTGACGCACTGTTTCACCATCACTGAAACGCTTGCTCCAGTCTTCTTTGCTAGTTTTCTGGGCTAGTGCAGTCAATGCAAACGATTCAGGGGTAGTGCAATCATTCAGATATGGATCTAAACCTACTGCTAATTGCAACCCTTGCCGCAGAGATGTCAATATCTCTTGCGGAATATTATTTTCCTCGGCTATTTTGAGGGTTTTTTGTAGGTGCGCCACCAAAATACTATGTGGTGTGATTGGTCTGGCGGTATCTTTGCCTAAAACACTAGTCATGCATTCACACTCCCAATAGTTCGGTTTCTGGAGTTTCAATGTAAGCATCAACTCCTTCTCCACCACGGGGATATGCAGCACAGAGATTTTTATGTTCAGCTAAAGCAGCATCTAGTTCTTCATAGGTGAGATCGTTGGCAAAGAAGCACTCACCAATTGGTTTGGGCATGGCTGCGCGTTGTTTGCCATCTCGTGTCAAGGTAATAGATTTGGTGGCATACCAGAGCAAATCACTATCTAACAGAGGATGATCTAGTGATAAACCAATACGACTCATTAGGCCTAAGATGCGATCGCGTTCTCTGGATGTGATATATCCTCGTTTAGCTGCGATCGTTGCAGATAAGGCCATATCTATATTCACAGCATGACCATGATATAGAGGTACATGAGGAGCTAATTCTAAGGTAGGACTCCAAGTATGACCATAAGCAATCACACGGTCTAAGTCGATTTCATGCAAGTTAGGAGTTTCCAACTCCAACATAGTTTTGATGGCTTCGTAGTTTACCTGATGAGCAATTTCTTGGAGTTCGGGTGTGCCATTCACATGCCCAAAATGAGTTTCTAGTAGTTCTTCGCCATATTCATATAGCAACTCAAAAACTTGGGAATTTGCCACTACAGCAATTTTGACTAACTCCGCCATACCATTACGAACTTGTGCTGTTGGTAAGGTTTTTAAGAAGGAGAAATCGAGGATCACTTTCAAAGGAGCATGATACGCCCCCAAGCGATTTTTTAACTTGCGATGGTTGACTGCTACTTTAATCGCCACACCTGCATCGATTAAACCAATTAACGTTGTGGGAATGCGAATATAGTTGCTCTTCCGACGGTAAGCAGCACAAGCAAATCCTGCAACATCCGTGATTAAACCACCACCTACAACTAACACTGGTTCTTTGCGAACTAAGCCAAATTCTGAGAAAGCATCAACGATTTTTTCAAAGGTTTCCAGAGTTTTCGCAGGCTCACTAATAATGATGGGAAATACAGTTAGATCAATGTCATAGTGTCTAAAATATGACCTGATCTCCTCACCATAAAGTTCGTAGACATTAGCGTCAATCACAGTTAGACAGCGACCAAATTTCTGATAGTTATCAGCAATTTCTCGATTCTTGATATTGAATGCGCCATTTACATAGACAAGGCTAAACTCAATTTTTTCGTAACCTTCTACATGAAATGCAGTTTTTGTTGCTTCAAACGATGCTTGGACATTACTCATTGCTGTTTACCTCGATGTAACTGAAAATTTGTGAGAACTTGAGCAATATTTCGGATTTATCCTGGTGCAGGACAACAACAAATGATGCACTTTTCGTTTTAATTTAAAGGCACCACTAAATAAGCTTTCATAAGAAAAGCTCACTACTATTGCTGGCTGGCAATGTTATTACACAACACCATTAATTCGGATAAATTCTGCAAGTCGGTTAAACTTTTTTTGGATAACCTCAAAACTAGTCAACTAGTCCCCCTAGCAATATCTTGTAACAACGCTTGCACTCTTCCCTTTGGGATTGTTGACTGGATATTGAAGAAATTAATCTGAATTTAGATTAATTCCCTAATATTTTTCCATGGCTTTTCGAGCGTTCGATTCCACAAAGTTTTTATTCGGAAAAACTGCTCATCTCGTTCTTCTGTGGGCTTCCATTTCAGATTACAGCCTTGATTAACCTTCAGTTCGCTGTTTTTTACCATTAGTCTCGAACCTTATATTGCTAAACTCGCTAAACTTTGTCTCATTCAGAATGACAGTGGAATTTTAAGAAGTTAATTAGAATTTAAATTAACTCCACTACGCTGATTTCTGGTATTTTTAGACTGTTTGACTCCATAAAACTTCTACCCTTGAAGACGGATTATAAAATTCATCTCCAGGTTTCCATTTGAGATTACAGCCCTGATTAACTTTCAGTTCGCTGTTTTTTAGCATTAGTCTCGAACCTTAATTTGGCTAAAAACAATGAGGATTAGCTACACTCTGCCTTCTTCAGAATGATGTGAGAGTTCCAGTTTGATTTGGTCAAGTTACTGCTCAGTACTTAATATACCAATGTCAGGAACTTATGAAAACTCAGAATTAGATATATTCAGAGTTAATAATGGAAAACTTAGCTCAACTCTCTTCAGGAGTGATGTGATTTAAAAAAGTTTTGAAAAAAGCTTATATTGAGTTTTGCTCTAAGCCTAAGCTATTTTGGCTTAGCCCAGCACTATAATTTGCTGGTCTGCGCCTGAGAACAACAATAAGAATCATAACATTGTTACAACAAAAATCATCACATCTGTAGTTAGATTTAAGTAAATGTATATCCTCCTAATGATTTATCCTCAAAAATGGGAACGCCAGTGTTTGGTGGATTAGGAATAGGGAATTGGGAATTAGGTGTTTGTGATTTCTCCCTCTGCCCCCTACTCCCTACTCCCTCTTACAAAGGCTCCCAACCTGCACCTTTGTAGCCATATTGGAAAATTTCTGGATGCAAAATTTCTGCCAAAATCTCTAAGGAATCTACTAGTCTTGGCCCTGGACGGTTGAAATAAGCATTGCCATCTGTGATGAAAACTCTACCTGTTTGGGTAGCGTGGAGTTTTTGCCACTCTGGGAGTTGGGTTAATGGCAGCGTTTCTTGACGGGTGCGGTGTAAATTAAAGCCGCAAGGCATAAAAATAATCACATCTGGATTGCTGGCAATGAGTGTTTCCCACGGCAAGATGGGAGAGGGTTGACCTTTGACGCAAAATAAAGACTGGCCTCCTGCTAAATTAACTAACTCTGGAATCCAATTTGCTGCACCCATCAAAGGATCTGTCCACTCAATGCAGGCAACATTGGGCAGTTCATTTAAAGCAAGTCCCTGAATTTTTTGTTCACAAATCTTAACACGAGATTCTAAGTTTTCTAAGACTTTTACAGAATCTACATTAAAAACATTACCGACTCGCTCAATATCAGCCCAAACATCCTGAAGTAAATTAGGTTGTAGGGAAATAATTTGAGGCTGGCTGTGGATTAACTCAGCAACTGCTTTTTCAACTTCTTGTAAGCTAACAGCACAAACATCACACTGATCTTGAGTAACAATGTGAGTAGGTTGTAATTGTTCTAGAATATCTGTCTTAATTTGATAGATACTTAGAGCAGATTGCAGCAGCTTGTTCACCTCATCGTGAATTTCGTTGCTTGGAGCATTAGCGTTTAACCGTGCTTGGGTACAAATAGGGCGATTTTCGATTTCTGGAGGGTAGTCGCATTCGTGCGATCGCCCCACAATGGCATCAGTCAACCCTAGTGTCGCTAAAATTTCTGTTCCACTGGGAATCAGCGATACAATTCTTACACTGCTATCCGTCATTGCTCCACCTCCACAATAATCGTTATCTTAATTTTTGCAAAATTTAAGTAATTAGGTATCTTTCTTCAGAGGAATACATAGCTTGGATGTTGTCACTTCAAAATTATCAGATATATTTAGGAAAAATATTCTTTCTGAGTATGAAAAACTGTATAAACTAACTGTAGTTATAAAAGATGGTTCTACTTTTTTTGTAGAATTCCAAAGCAAACTTATTTCTTGCCGGGGGCACCAATGCAAGTAGTGGGGGTGAGAGAAATAATAGAGCGCAGGCAGATTAAAGAAGCTCTACAAATTAAAATAAACGGTCGGCGCAAACAGAGCCAAGCACTAGTGCAGTTGGCAAAAAGCAAGGTATTTCAGCAAAGCAATCTTAATCTAGCATTAAGAGAAATCACGGAAACTGCGGCTCAAATACTCTTAGTAGAACGGGTTGGTGTGTGGTTATATAATCTAGAAGACCGCTCTCAAATTGAATGTGTCGATTTGTATAATACCAGAACTGAAGAACATACTTCTGGAAAGTTACTGTTAAAAACAAACTATCCGACTTATTTTCAGGCATTGGAAGAGGAATATAGCATTACTGCACATGATGTTAGAAGAGATATTAGAACTCAGGAATTATACCAGTCTTATCTTGCGGTATTGGGCATTAAATCTATACTAAATACACCAATTTGGTTGGAGGATAATTTATTAGGTGTAGTATGCTATGAACATGTTGGCGACACTCGGCAATGGACTTTAGCAGAAGAAAATTTTGCTGGCTCAATCGCAGATTTCGTCACACTGGCAATAGAAGCTAGCGATCGCAATGTTACCCCAGAAGTCTTACAGCAAAGTAAAGAGCAATACCAGGCAATTTTTGCATCTTCTTCTATTGGCATTGGACTAATAGGTATGCAAGCACAAATAGTTGATGTGAATCCGGCGCTATGCAGAATTTTAGGATATAGCCGAGAAGAATTACAGGGCGAGCGCTTCACAGATTATATTCTCACACAAAGAGGGGATGTAGAACTTTATAAACAATTGCAAACGGGAATTCGCGATCGCATTGAAATTGAAAGACGTTGTCAGCATCAAGATGGTAACCTAGTATGGACTCGCCTTTGTGTTTCCGTAATTCTTAATACAAATGGTAAACCTGAATTGTTGCTAGCAATGGTCGAGGACATTAACGAACGCAAGCAAACAGAGTTGAAACTACACGCTTCTCAAGAGGCAGCTGAAGCTGGTAGCCGCGCAAAAACTGAATTTTTAGCAACCATGAGCCACGAATTGCGGACACCTCTCAACGCAATTATGGGCTTGTCGCAGTTATTGCAACAAGAAATGATCGGCTCTCTCAATCATAAACAAAGAGAATACATAGATTGTATTCACAACAGTGGTGAACACCTCCTAGCATTGATCAATGATATTCTTGATTTGTCTAAAGTCGAAGCAGGCAAAGAGGAGCTTTTGCTATCACCTTTGTCAGTGCCAAATTTATGTAATTATGTGATTGCTGCTGTTAGCGATCGCGCTTTAGAAAAAGGATTAAAACTAACAAGTGAAATCGATCCTCAAGCAGATATTTGTGTTGCTGACGACCGACGCATCAAACAAATTCTCCTCAACCTGCTCACAAATGCGATTAAATTCACCTCAGTTGGGCAAGTGTCACTGGTAACAAAAAAAGTACCAAAAGGTATTACCTTTACAGTTTCAGATACAGGAATTGGTATTGATTCGCAGCAGTTTCAATTTTTATTTGAACCATTTAAACAGCTTGACAGCCAGCTAAATCGTCAGTATGAAGGTACTGGTTTAGGTTTAGCTTTAACCCGTAAATTAGCGCGCTTGCATGATGGAGATGTGACAGTAACATCAACTTTGGGAGAAGGTAGTCAGTTTACTCTGTTTCTACCAGATCCACCAGGTTTAGAAGATAGTGAAAATAATCCTGATGAGGAAGATACATCGGGAACATCCCCCACAGTTTTGCCTCCAATCAAACGCATTTTACTTGTAGAAGATGAAGATAAAATTGCTGTAGTATTGCAATGTTATCTGCAAACAATTGGCTACCAAGTAGAGTGGATTAATAATGGCAATAATTTTTTAGAAAAACTGCAAACTATCCAACCAAGTTTAATTTTAGTAAATGGGCAGTTAGGAGGAGAATTTAACAGCATACATTTACTTAACATCCTCAAACAAGAGTCTTCTTTCAAAGATTTGCCTGTGGTAATAATTAGCTCACACGAACCACCAGAAGATCAGCTTTCTATTTTGTTGGATAGCGCTAAGGACTATCTCATCAAGCCAATTCGGATAGTTCAACTAGAGTCGATATTGATGCGATATTTGGGTTGAGTTGGGTACTAGGGATTGGGGATAAGGAACTTCCAAATCAAAAATATCCTATCGCTTTGGGTGTAAGGAAGTAGCACTTCGACTTCGCTCAGTCACCGGGAGCAGGGGGAGGTTCCCCCAAATCCCTTAAAAACATCTTCCCAGTTCCAAGTCCCCACTGGGCTTCGCTAACGTGAGGGCCCCGAGTTCCCCAGTCCCTTTCACTCAGCACCATCAATTGGGGCAAAACCTTGACGTTGAATATTTTCTGTGATTGTGCGTGGTTCCAAAAACTGTAACAGGTAATCAGGGCCTCCTGCCTTAGAACCTACACCAGAAAGTTTAAATCCGCCAAAAGGTTGCCGTGCAACAATAGCACCTGTAATTGTGCGGTTAATGTACAAATTCCCGACTTCTAAATCTTCCTGTGCTTGCTGAATGTGCGAAGGTGTGCGGGAATATAATCCCCCAGTTAAAGCGTAATTAGTTCCGTTGGCAACTGCTAAAGCTTCCGAGAAATTTTGCACGCGAATTACCGCCAAAACAGGGCCAAAAATTTCTTGCTGAGAGATCACAGCATTTGGCGATACCTCACTAAAAATTACAGGCCCAACAAAATACCCCTGAGTTGGTGCTGATAACTCCAGAACCACTTGTGCTTCTGCTTTACCTTTCTCAATATACTCGCGGATGCGATCGCGGGCATTAGCATCAATGACGGGGCCGACTTGCGTACTCGGCAACTCCGCCTCTCCAATATTGAGAGATTTTGTTGCTTCCACCAAGCGCCGCACAAAAGCATCATAAATTGGTTGCAGCACAATTACCCGCGAACAAGCCGAGCATTTTTGACCACTGTAACCAAATGCCGACTGTACCACACCCACAACCGCTTGGTCTAAATCAGCACTTTCATCTACAATAATTGGATTCTTGCCACCCATTTCAGCAATCACCCGTTTCATATGCTTTTGACCAGGCTTTAAGATTGCTGCATCTGCATATATCCTGCACCCTACTTCCTGAGAACCAGTAAAAGCAATTACATGAGTTTCAGCATGATTTACCAAATAAGCACCGACTTGTGAACCCTTACCTGGCACGTATTGAAATACACCCTTCGGTATACCAGCCTCCACCAACACCTCTGTAAGTTTAGCAGCAATCACAGAAGATGTTTCAGCAGGTTTGAGCAGAGTACAATTGCCAGCTACCAGGGCTGCCACCGTCATTCCACAAGCGATCGCCAACGGGAAATTCCACGGAGAAATCACCACAGCAATGCCTCTTGGCTGGTAAATATAACGATTAGTTTCACCAGCAACGTCATAATTGACACCTTGCTCCAACCGTTCCATCTCATCCGCGTAATAGCGGCAAAAATCTATCGCCTCAGAAACCTCAGCATCCGCTTCCTTAACAGGTTTTCCCACCTCCAAAACTATCCAAGCAGAAAATTCCGCGCGGCGTTGTGCCATCAAATCCCCAGCCTTCCTTAAAATACCCGCGCGTTGACTAACTGGAGTCTTCCGCCAACCAACAAACGCCGCCTTCGCAGCTTGCATCGCCAGTTGTGCCTGTTCAACCGATATCAGCCCAACCCTACCAATCACCTCACTAAAATTAGAAGGATTAACAGAATCAATCTTCACCGCCGTCTCCACATACTCCCCATCAATCAGCGGCAAATAACTTCTCCCCAACTGACCCCGCACCTCTGCAAAAGCCACATTAGACATCCTTCTCGCCTCCTCTTGGGCATAATCCGTATCCGCCACCCCAACGAAAGAAGACACGGGGACGCGGGGATGGGGGGACGCGGAGATGAAAGAGGACACGGGGACGCGGGGATGGGGGGACGCGGAGATAGTATTTCTCTCTACCTCTCTGCGCCTCTGCGCGGCAGTCGCTACAACGGGGGGAACCCCCGCAACGCGCTGCCTTGCCTCTGCGTGAGATAAATCCCCATCCGGAGGTGCCAGCAATTCCTCAACAGGTCTATTCTCCAAATTTTGCCGTAAAAAAGAACTATTAGCCGTATTTTCCAACAACCGCCGAATCAGATAAGCCATCCCTGGTAACAACTCACCATAAGGACAATAAACCCTGACCCGATAACCCCTCTCAACCAAAGCCTTAGCTAACTTATCACCCATCCCATACAGCACCTGCATCTCAAAGCAACGGCGAGGGACACTTAAACTTTCAGCAATAGCAATAGCGCGTGCTTGCGATCGCACATTATGACTACCAATGGCAGAATACACATATTGATGATTTTCCAACAATAGCTGAGTAATTGCTTCAAAATTGGCATCACTTGCCGCTTTATCGTTATAAACAGGCTGTGACCAATGTTTTTGTGCTGCTTTGATAGTTTCTTGATCCCAATATGCTCCTTTAACCAAGCGAATTGTCAGCGGATAGCCACGCTGTTTTAACCAAGAAATTATCTCTTTAGTATCTTGCTCACTGTCACGTAAATATGCTTGGATTGTAATACCAATATCTGTACGTTGCCTAAACTCTTCTTCTAATAACAGTTTTTTAAGGATGCTCAAAGTTAGATCCTTATAAGCGTATTGTTCCATATCAAAATGGACAGTTGCGCCTAATTGTTGGGCGCGACGTAAAAGAGTACGAATGCGATCGCTAACTCGCTGTTCACTACCCTCAGCATCTAATGGGTCAAACTGCGAGTAAAACGCCGTTAACTTTACAGAAACCTGAACTTTTGCCAACTGCTCGCCATCTGCCTCATCAATAGTTGGTATCTTTGCCCAGCCCCTAGAAGCTTCCACCAACTGTTGCATTAACTCTAAATAGCGTTCTAAATAAGACTGTGCTTCGATTTCAGTAATTACAGCTTCACCAAGTAAATCAATAGTGAAAGCCATTTTTTCCTTTCGTAGCCGTTCAACCGTCTTAATAACTTGCTTAATATTTTCCCCAGAAATATACTTATGAGCCAGTGTTTCTACCGCAGTCCCAACAGTTGTCGCCGCAACTTGTCCCGGCATAGAATCAGGGTGAGCAAAATTGAGCATTCCCTTCAGCGCTACTGGTAATTCTACAGATTCATCACCCAGATATTCCTGTAAATGCGTGGCAACTTCTGCTTTGCTGCGTAAAGCAGGTAAAGTATCTATAAAACGAAATAATTGTACCCGTAAACCAGGATTACTCATCGCCCAAGCTAGCAACTTATCATCCCAGCGCATTTGGTCGCGCAAAGAAGCCAAAAACGAGCGATTTTCCGGCGTTGCTGCCAGAAGCTGTTTAGCAATCTCTTGAGTTTTAGCTTCGTAGACGCTTGTTTGTACTTGTAATACCACGGATATAAACTCCTTATTTAAGGCAAGTTTTTCTTTGCCAAGCTTGTACTTTCCATTGTGACGCCTTCATTTTTAGATTGACAAAGGGCAACCACACAATTAACACTAATTTGAGAAAATTATTTCGCATTCTTCTTTGCGCCTTTGCGAAGCGGGGCGTAGCCCGGCAAAAAAAGATTTATAAGAAAGTCAGTATCACAGACAAACCATTGTAGAGACATTGCAATCAATATGCAAAATGCATAACAGCCTATTTCTTAACTGGCAACAAACACTCCAACCCTTTGAAGTCGATCCAATAACAGTCGAGAAAGTCTTCACATATTTAGTTGAAGCTTATTCTAACCCTAATCGCCACTACCATACACTAAAACACATTCATCACGTCCTTAACACAATTCAAACTTTGCAAGCCCATACCAACGACTTAATTGCTGTTCAACTTGCCGCCTGGTTTCATGATGTAGTATATGACACTCAATCTCCGAATAATGAAGAAAAAAGTGCAAACTATGCTGTTCAATGGTTGAGTAGCTTGGGTATTCCAGCAAACACTATAACCTATGTGACTCGTCTGATTTTAAATACTAAACATCACCAAGCTGCCGTAGATGACTTTGATAGCCAAGTTTTACTTGATGCCGATTTAGCCATTTTGGCTACTCCCCCAATTAGATATCAAGAATACGCTCATGCTATTCGACAGGAATATATTTGGATACCACAAGCAGAATATAGAGTAGGTCGTCGGCAAGTTCTAGAAAAGTTTTTGCAGCGACAGCGTATTTACTTTACACCTTTAATGTTCGACACAAAAGAAAACATTGCCAGATTAAATATCAAAGCAGAAATTAAAATACTTAACCAGCAGTAATTGTATGGATAATAACCAATACGAACAGCAATACAAGCAAGAAGTAATTAATTTTTTTAATAGTAGAAACAGCTATGATGACGATTACACTATTCGCCGCGCTCTACCTTTATTAGAGCTAGTTAAACTCCAAAAAGGACAAAAAATATTAGATTTGGCAACCGGAACAGGTATTATCGCCATTGCGGCTGCACAAATGGTTGGGTCTTTAGGCGAAGTAATTGCAGTAGATTTTTCATCAGGAATGCTTGCTCAAGCACAACAAAAAATTAAAGTTTTAGGGTTGCAAAATATTAAATTAATTGAAGCAGATGCCGAATATCTTGAATTTAATAAAGAGAGTTTTGATGTAATTCTTTGTTCTACAGCATTAGTCTATTTTCAAGATATTCCTGCTGCTTTACGTAAATGGTATCTTTTTCTGAAAAAAGGTGGCATGATCGGATTTTCTTGTTGCTCTAATCAATCTTGTGAAGCACCAATCATCATTACCGTTTGTGCGAAAAATGGTATTTCACTCTCTAACATTAATGAGCTAACAGGTACTCCTCAAAAATGCCATGATTTATTACGAGAAGCTGGTTTTCAAGACATTAAAATTAAGACCAAACAACTTGGTTTTTATCGTCAGCTTAATCAAGCTAAACAATGGGATGGACGATGGTTTCATCCTAGAGAAAATCCCTTGTCACAATTATCATTAGAGCAGATAGAAGTGTTAAAGGCTGAGTATCGCCAGCAAATTGAGTCAATGGCAACAGACCAAGGTGTTTGGTATGAAAACTTAACTTTCTTTGTCACTGGCTCCAAAAATGTAATATAAATTACAAGTTTTTCATATAAACTATAGGAATCTGACTTGATTAATGAAATTATTTACGTAGGCGGGGAGTAGGGAGTGGGGAGTAGGGTTTGAAACTGTAACTTAATTCCTGATCACATGTTGTCATTTTTTCCGAAATGAGGAGATAATAGATTATTAATTACGCTCGTGTTAGCAGTCACGACCAAAAAGAAGATTTAGTAGGCCAAGTGCAAGTAGAAGCAAGAAAAACAAAAAATTAATTGATGGCATGACTCAAGTAGTTAAGGAGGTAGTTTAAATGTTGCTAGGTTTCAAGACTGAATTGAAACTGAATAATCAGCAACGCATAGCATTAATGAAGCATTGTGGTGTAGCTCGTCATGCTTGGAATTGGGGACTCGCATTAACAAAGCAAATACTCGACCATAACAAAGATAATCCCAATTCCAAGATGAAATTTCCAACTGCAATTGACCTACATAAATGGTTGGTGGCATTGGTGAAGTCTGAGAATGAATGGTATTACGAATGTTCTAAAAGTACACCACAGCAAGCATTAATGGCGTTGCGTGAATCTTGGAAACGTTGCTTTCACAAGACTGCTGGTGTTCCTCGTTTCAAGAAAAAAGGTCAACGAGACTCTTTCACACTCGAAGGCTCAGTCAAAATCAAAGGTAGCAACAAGATTCAAGTACCTGTTATTGGTGTCCTCAAAACCTATGAACGACTACCACAGGTATTAACTAAGTCTGTAACAATTAGCCGCCAAGCTGACAGATGGTTTATTAGTTTCAGGTTTGATGTAGAGACTCAAACGCTAGACAATACAGATGTTGTAGGTGTTGACCTTGGTGTGAAAAACCTAGCAACTTTATCAACAGGTGAAATAGTTATAGGAGCTAAGTCGTACAAAAAATATGAAGCAAAACTGTCTAGAATGCAATGGTTGAATCGGCATAAAATTACTGGTTCAGCTAACTGGAAAAAAGCACAGATGCAGATAGCCAGACTGCATACAAAGATTGCCAACATCCGCGCATATTCATTGCATAAGCTCACCACACTACTAGCCAAGAACCACGGCACAATAGTGATAGAAGACCTCAATGTATCAGGAATGTTGGCAAATCATCAGCTGGCTAAAGCAATAGCTGACATGAGTTTCTTTGAGTTCCGTAGACAACTGACCTACAAGTGTGAACTGTATGGTTCCAAGCTAGTTGTAGTTGACAGATGGTTTCCCTCTAGCAAGACTTGTTCAAATTGTGGAACCAAAAAAGAAACACTCACTTTAAGCGAGCGAGTGTTTGAATGTTCCGAGTGCGGTTTTGTGATTGACCGCGATTTGAACGCTGCAATCAATTTGAGCCACTCCGTTGCGGAGGTTCCCTCCGTTGAAGGAAGTGGCTCACGCCACTCCGTTGCCGGGTTCCCCCGGTTGTAGCAAGTGGCGTGAGCAAAGCTGTCAGTTAGACAGTGTTAGCCTGTGGACTGGATAGTGCCGACACTACCAGAATGAAGCAGGAAATAAACGAAACTCAAAGCAATCAAAATAGTTCTAGTTATCTTGTATAGAAAAGAGTATTGTTGAATAGTTTTGAGCAGGTTTTATGTAACGGAATCAACCTTTTTAAGGTGTACGGAGTTTTTTCACCAAATCAAATAGGAGTCCTATATTAATGAAATAGTAAATTAGATTACAAAAAAATTTTGTGATTGCAAATTAAATGTTTAACAGTTTATCCTGTAGATAAGCGTATCCTTTTGATACTGAAACAATGCCAGCAAGGTTGCAAATAAAATCTGAAGATTGCTCCCCTTTGGGACGGTTAATCCTTCAACACCTGGAAGAACAGGGTATTAGTATGAACCGTTTAGCGGAGTTGTCTGGTATTCCTCAACCCAGGCTAAGAGGAGCCTGCTTTAAGGGAACTTGTCCCACACCTGAAACCTTGAGGAAGCTGGCTAGGGCTATGGATATGCACCACCTAGAGCTTTATACATTGGCTTACGAAGGCAGAATTGAGAAACTCCCAGAGGATGTAAATGATAATTCTCTAGATATGTTGATGCGAGAAATGTTTGAGACTGCTAGAGAAATGGGATTAACCCCCCCCAAAATCCGTCCTTCTAAAGCTAAAATTCGCAAGGCACTGATGGAGTTAGGATTTAGTGCCAAGAATGAAGAAATTGCTTGAGGATTGGGATAAAGTTTTGTATCCAAAAACACAATAGGGTGAGCATTACAATGCCCACCCTACAAGCAGTAATCTCTTAGAGAAAATCTCTACCTATCTCACTCCAGATAACTTGCGATAAGGTACAGATTGCTCATAATCAATGTTCTGCGCCGAGAGTTGTTGAGGTAAATTGCCACGGGGATTGATACTCTGCGCCATGTCTAAGAATAGAGATGGATTACCTGCTGTAGCTTGCTTGTCTTGAGGAACGTAGCTGCGGACAATAGTTTGCCACACAACTTGTGGGAAGCCAAGCTTACTGCGATAGTAGTCGTCGTAGCGGGGAGACTTAATGTTGAAAGGTCTTTCGCCTTCTGCTCGTCCGGGTAGAACTCGACGGCGTTGGTAGGGAACTGTGTCGTAACCGAAGGCTTCTAAATACTCATCGCTGTTGAGTAGGTCATCCACAAAACCTTTGAGACCCTTTGTAGCAACAACGATAGACCAAGCAAGCTTTTCTCTATTATCGTAAATGTCACGACCAAGGACTCGCTGTACTGTTTGCTCAACAAAGCGATAGTTGCTGTTGAGGTCGTAGAAACTGCGCTTGTAGGTATTAGAAAGCAGTAAGCCGCGAATAAAGTCTCTGACAGTAATTTGACCACTGCGGAGTTGGGACTCCAGAAAACGTTCGCGATCCGCAGCAAAGGCATGGAAGAAAATCTGACGATATGCAGCTTCAATCAGATCATCCAATTCCGTTGGGGAAAGCAGATTTTCTGTGGAGTAGAACCTGGGTTTCTCATCCCCTGCAATTTCGTACCCGACAACACGCTGATTCTGAGAGGATGGGGAATACTCTAAAAGAGGAATTGCCACGCCGAAAAAACTCCCTTTCCTTACAAATATTTTTCATAATTAATCACAATCATACGGTTAAGGGGGTGTTTTATTCGATTTAGTTTAATGAAGCGTTACATAACTTAGCTTTGGTTTCATTTTTTTGGGACTCGGGATTGGGAGTGCTAAGTCTGAAGCGCGGTAGCGGGGCGTTTAGCCTGTGCTGAGTGAGGAATGAGTGTTAGTAGTTTTTCCCCCTGCCCCCTGCTCCCTCACCCTTCACCACGCCAAAATGCCAATGGATCTGGAGTTGAGCGACAGTAAGGGTAAGACCGTAAGAAGCTAGTTTCCTTAGCTAGTTGACAGGGGGGAGGGGCGATCGCTAATCCTAAGCATAGGTGAGCTAGAGATTTAGCAAACTCCTGGTGATGACCAGGCGAACCGGCATGAGCATGAGCGTATTCATGGATAACCAGAGCTAGCCAGTCTTCCTGTACTATGCGTCCGACATCAATCAGAATTGTCATGGGATTTGTCTGAAGATTACAGAGTCCATCAATTCTAAAGGATTGAGCCAGGGGAGCTGCAAATATCTGAATTGCACACTGTTCCCAAGGGTGAAAACAGTCATGGCAAGCCTGGAGACAGGCATTGAGTGACGCGTTGACTGCATCAATGTGTTGGCCGATCCAAGTACAGATAGGAATGCGCTTGTCCATGTCGTAAACCACATCTACCATTTCTGGGTCTAGAGCTAGGCTACGAGCGCCATAGAGATAATCTAATCCCCTAGTAAAGGGATCGACGCTAGTTGTAATCAGTAACTTACCAACCAAGGAAGGATAAGAATTTTGTAGGTTCAATGGCGTTCTGAGTCTGGACTGTGGTTTGGTTTGAGAGGTTAGATGCATCTACCTCTGAGGCATCTTCTACACGGAATTCTGTACAGAATGTAGCAGTACTGAAGCCACCAAAACGCTTGACTGTACTAGTCCGCATCCGCAAGCTAGGGCTGGCAAACCAAAATCTTTCGATAGAACTCATGGTTTCGTATTCGGTAGTTAACACCAAACCATCCTCGTCATCCATATGATAGCGACCAGCCACCGGGACAATTTCAGCGTAACCCCGCTCTCGCAACAGCGTCCCCTGTCTACCATCAGAAGTATCTGGTACTAGTGCAAATACTGTAGAACCTTCGTGGTTTTCTTCTTCTCTATCCCATCCCATTGAGCCTTGCCAGGTTACATAAGCTCCACCAACTGCCAAACTAGGGTCAAACTCATGGAGTTGACAGATTTCAATCACTTTAGGATCATCAGATCTTAGAGCTTCGATGTAAATTTCAGATTCACCCTTTTCAGAGCGTTTGAAGGCTAAGTGGTGTGTGGTTCGTTGCGATCGCCACTTGCCAGTACTAAGTTGAAAAAACTCCATTGCATCCATAAACTTCCAGGAATAGAGAATAAGGAATCAAAAACAGCAATCACAGAACAGTTAAGAACTGACCCCTGATTAACTAGCAAAACTTCCACTATCAATATCATAAAACTCTAGAAGCCTGAAGCTAGAAAGAAATAATGGTGCAAGTATCCAAGTAAAGGTAGATTTAATCACCATTCCCTCTTTCTTATTCCCTACGCAAAAGGCTTATTCATACCAAAGATAAACCGAAATATCCGCAAAGGCTGAGCATCCGCACTCAACAATTAATAACTGCGGCAGATGTGAGAAAACAAGGATGAACAGAAAATATTTGTAACATCAATGTTAGCTCAGTACTATTCTATTTCAATCTTTTATTCGGAAACGTCTAAAAGTGCCCACTTGTCAAGTATGTGTTACTTTTGTTAACCTTATTGTAGGAAGTTGCATAAAACAACACTGTGAATAGATGGAGAGTGAATGTTATGGATATACCAATCGAACTTAGCTTGGAGCAAAGTTTCAACCTCAAAGTTTATGAAGACCAAGTCAAGAGATTGAGCCAAGAGCAATCTCAAACCTTTGTCCTAGAATTAATGAGACAATTGATGATCAAAGAAAACGTCATTAAACATCTGCTCAAGCAGGTTTAGCTATAATTTAAACTTATATCAACACTTGCTCTGCTCCCCCCTAGTACTTATAAAATTCCCTTCATTTCCCCCCATTTAGAATTGCTCTGACTGGGGGTTGTTCTTTTGGGGATGAGGGGGATGAGGGAGATTACGAATTCCCTATTACCCTAATCCCTACTCCCGGAGGGAGCGTTCCCTATTCTCAAATGTTAAGGATTGTTGCTTTGTTTCTCATAACTGAGACTGAGATACCCGTCATCTTTTATGTTCTAGATGTCTTGTTAAACAAACAAGCGATACCCCGATTTACTAACAAGGAGAGCTCAATGGTTCTTGATGCTTTTTCTAGAGCTGTAGTCTCGGCAGATGCTAGCACTTCCGTACTCAGCAGTGCTGACATTTCTTCTTTGAAAGGCTTTTTAGCTGAAGGCAACAAGCGTTTAGATGCAGTAAGTGCGATCGCTAGCAACGCTAGCTGTATCGTTTCTGATGCAATTGCTGGAATGATCTGCGAAAACCAAGGCTTGATCCAAGCTGGTGGTAACTGCTATCCTAACCGTCGTATGGCAGCTTGCTTACGCGATGGTGAAATCCTCCTCCGCTATATCACCTACGCTTTACTCTCTGGTGATGCTTCCGTACTAGACGATCGCGCTTTGAATGGTTTAAAAGAAACCTACGCTGCATTAGGCGTACCCACCACCTCAACCGTGCGTGCTGTTCAAATCATGAAAGCTAGCTCCTTGGCTCACATCAACGACACCAACACCGAAGCTAACGGTGGTAAGCGTTTCCGCCGCATGGGTTCTGCGAAGGGCGATTGCTCTGCATTAACCGCTGAAGCAGCTAGCTACTTTGATCGTGTTATTTCTGCACTGAGCTAGTCCTCAAAAAATCACGAGTTAGAGACTTGAACTCAAAACTCGAAATTCAAAACGATTACCGAGACGTTCTGAAAGCATCCATTCGGAGATATAAGCATGAAATCAGTTGTTACCACAGTGATCACAGCTGCTGATGCAGCAGGTCGTTTCCCCAGCACCTCTGATCTAGAATCAGTTCAAGGTAGCATTCAACGCGCTACCGCTCGTTTGGAAGCTGCTGAAAAGCTAGCTAACAATCTAGATGCAGTAGCAAAAGAAGCTTATGATGCTTCTATCAAAAAGTATCCTTACCTGAACAACGAAGGTGAAGCTAACTCCACCCAAGTTTTCAAAGACAAGTGTGCGCGCGACATCAAGCACTACTTGCGCCTTATCCAGTACAGCTTAATCGTTGGTGGTACTGGCCCATTGGATGAGTGGGGTATTGCTGGTCAGCGTGAAGTTTATCGCGCTCTCAACTTGCCAACAGCTCCTTACGTTGAAGCACTAAGATTTGCTCGCAATCGCGGTTGCTCTCCTCGTGATTTGTCCGCTCAAGCATTGGTTGAATACAATGCTCTTCTCGACTACGCAATCAACTCTCTGTCATAGTTAAATTGCTAGACTTGTGATTTCGTGACGGAGTAAGATTACTCCTATACAAGCCTGAGGACTCTTGGCGTGTTGCTTTACCTAATTAAGGTTGAGTACTGGCAAAGAATCCCCAGGCTTGTTTTTATGTAAGCCAAGGGATTAAAACTGTAACATAATTTTTGAACAAAAGTCCCTATTGTTAGTCATTTTGGAGCTTTTTAATCTTTATTCGGTTTGATTAGGTGGATTAAGGAGTTACCGTGCTGCTAGGTTTCAAGACTGAATTGAAGTTGAATAATCAACAACGCACAGCATTAATGAAACATTGTGGTGTAGCACGTCATGCTTGGAATTGGGGTCTTGGTTTGACAAAACAGATACTTGACCATAACAAAGCTAATCCCGATTCTAAAATTAAATTTCCCACTGCTATTGACTTGCACAAATGGCTTGTAGCAATAGATGTTGTAGGTGTTGACCTTGGTGTTAAATCCTTGGCAGCACTCAGCACGGGTGAAGTAATCCAAGGTGCAAAGTCCTACAAAAAGTACGAAGCTAAATTGTCTAGAATACAATGGTTAAATCGCCACAAAGTTAAAGGTTCAGCTAACTGGAAAAAAGCACAGATGCAGATAGCTAGGCTTCATAGAAAAATAGCCAATAGCCGCGCATATTCATTACACAAGTTGACTACTCTACTTGCCAAGAACCACGGCACTGTAGTAATTGAAGACCTCAATGTATCTGGAATGCTGGCTAATCATCAACTTGCAAAGGCAATTGCTGATATGGGATTTTACGAATTCCGTCGCCAATTGACTTATAAATGTCAACTGTATGGTTCTAAGCTTGTTATCGTTGACCGATGGTTCCCAAGCTCTAAGACTTGTTCTAATTGCGGAACCAAAAAAGAAACACTCTCGATATCACAAAGAGTGTTTGAATGCAATTGTTGCAATTTTGTGATTGACCGTGATTTAAACGCTGCAATTAATTTGAGCCACTGCGTTGCCGGGGTTCCCCCGGTTGTAGCAAGTGGCGTGAGTAAAGCTGTCAGTTAGACAGTGTTAGCCTGTGGACTGGTTGATGCCGACATCTCCAGATTGAAGCAGGAAGTAAGCACCAAAGTCGAAGTTGAATTTGTTTTGGTAACTAATTCTAGCACTGGGTAACTTTGGGTAAGTCTTATGTAACGGTTTTCTACACCCCTAGTTTTATGGATAAACGTTTTTTTAATATTTTCAATCTCACAGAAGACGAAGCTATTGCTCTTTTGGATACACCCCAAGACGAGGTAGAAGAGGATGATTCCCGTTATATCGCAGCTTCTCATTTAGTGAACTTTCCCACGGAACGCTCGATTAATGCTTTGATGAGAGCAATTGAGAAAAATGACCCATCTTTAGATAACCGCATCGTGCGACGGAAGTCAGTAGAAATCTTGGGACGGCTACAAGCAACGCAAGCCCTACCTGTGATTCGCACCTGTTTAGCAGATGAAGACTGCTACACCGTAGAAAATGCCGTTTGGGCAATTGGTGAAATTGGTACCCAAAATTCAGAAATCTTAGAAGAAGTCGCTCAACTGCTAGACAAGCCAGGGCAAACTTATCGGGTGATTATCCATACTCTAACTAAGTTGGATTATGAACCAGCAATAGAGAGAATCCGCAGATTTATCGACGCTGAGGATGCACCCACAGCGAGTGCAGCGATCGCCGCCGTTTGCCGATTCACCAGAGATTATACTTATATGGAAAAGGTGGTTGCTCTATTGCAACACCCCAATGTTTTTGCCCGTCGGTTGTCGATTCAAGACTTGATCGATGCAAAATATTATGACGCAATTCCCAGCATTGCTCGCTGTCCAGTATCTATTATCTTTCGTTTGCGAGGGATTCGGATGCTAGCGGAAGTAGCTATCCCCAACAGAGCAATGACTTTTGGTGAGATTCAACCTTATTTAGAGCAAACATTGCGCGATCATCCCCAAGATTTGGATTTAGTACATAGCTATAACCAACTACCAGCCTTACCATTTCTAGTGCGAGAGTTGTATGACACCGACTTTGGGCGTTGCTATCTGGCGACAAAAACTATTTTGGAAAATTATGCAGAGACTGCGCCATCTGCTCTCTTTGCCACCTATGCAGAAGAAGCCAACAATGATTATGGGGCCCATTTTCATGTAGTGAAATTGTTCGGCTGGCTTAAACATGCCCCCGCTTATGACCTGTTAGTGGAAGCACTGCACAACACCCAACCGCAGTTTCAAAAATCTCGTGCCGCAGCTGCGATCGCCCTTGGTGAACTAGGCGATCCACGTGCCATTCCCGAACTGAAAAAAAGCCTAGAAACCAAAATTTGGGATTTAAAGTATACCACACTAATGGCACTAGAAAAACTCGGTGATACCAGCAGCCACGAAATCGCCGCCAATGACGAAGACTGGTTAATTCGCGCCAAAGCCAAATGAAACAGCAGGGGGCAGCACTTCGACTTCGCTCAGTGACCGGGAGTAGGGAACAGGGGGCAGGGAGCAGGGGGCAGGGGGAATAACTAACACTCCTCACTCAGTACTTCCAATTTCCCAGTCCCGATTCCCAATCCCCAATCCCCAATTCCCAATCCCCAATCCCCAATCCCCAATTCCCTATGACCCAAGACGAACTTTTCCAACAAATGAAACATCCCAATCCCCACCTACGGGAACGGGCAATGCTAGAACTTGCAGAAATCCGAGATGAAACTACCATTCCTCGACTAGTAAGCATTTTAGGAGACGAAGACGTTGTTTATCGGCGAGCGGCGGTGAAAGCGCTGGGAGTAATTGGCCCAGATGCCGCTCCCGCCGTGGTCGAACCATTGTTGCACAACGATAATGTCACCATTAGAAGCAGTTGTGCGAAGGTCTTAGCACAAATCGCCGTCAACTATCCAGATGTTTCCCTTCCCACGGAAACTTTAGCTGGATTAAAAATTGCACTCAATGACCCCAATCCCGTTGTAAATATTGCCTGTGCGATGGCTTTGGGCGAGATTGGCGTCCCAGCTTTGGATATTTTGATTGAAACTTTAAAAACCACAGATAACGTCGCCTTGGCAGTTGCGATCGTCAATGCGTTGGCTGCTGTTGGTAATAGCCGGGGTGCGGAGGTACTCACAGCTTTAGTTAACGATGAATCGACCGACACTTATGTGCGTGAGTCAGCCACAAGTGCATTATCTCGTTTGGAGTTGGTGAACAAATATAAGAGAAGTTAAATACAGCAAAAGGTCGCAGAGGTATCAATAACCACTAACAACTGATAAATACAGGAGAGTGAAATGTTCGACGCCTTTTCAAAAGCTGTAGTTTCTGCCGATGCTGGGGGACGGTTTATTGGAGGTGCAGATTTAGATGCACTAAAATCCTTTATTGCTGCTGGTAACAAGCGCCTCGATGCTGTCAACGTGATTGCTAGTAACGCTAGCTGCATTGTTACAGACTCAGTTGCAGGAGCTATTTGTGAAAATGAGGGTCTGACTAGTGCAGGTGGTGGTGTTTATACCAATCGAAAAATGGCTGCTTGCTTGCGCGATGCTGAAATCATCCTGCGCTACGTTACCTATGCATTGTTAACGGGTGATGCTTCTATTTTGAGCGATCGCTGCTTGAATGGTTTAAAAGAAACCTACACTGCTTTAGGCGTACCCACCACCTCTACTGTGCGTGCAGTTCAGATTATGAAAGCTTGTGCAGTCGCCCATGTGAATAATACTGCTCAACGTCAGGAATCATTTACCCCTGGTGAATGCTCAGCCTTGGCTGCGGAAGTTGCTAGCTATTTTGACACCGTTGTCAATAGTATTAGCTAGCAGCTAGAGAGAGGCTAGGGATGAGGGGGATGAGGGAGATGAGGGGGATGAGGGAGATGAGGGGGAAATTTTCTCCGTGTCCCCGCGTCCCCGCGTCCCCGTGTCCCTGCGTCCCTGCGTCCCTGCGTCCCCGCGTCCCCATACTTCTCCTGTCGGAGACGCTACGCGAACGACTTCGCTCAGTACAAGTTCCCAATTCCCCACCTAAAAAATATGAAATCAGTTTTGACTACAGTTGTTACCGCAGCTGATCAAGCTGCCCGCTTTCCCAACGTTTCTGATTTAGAATCTGCTCAAGGAAGCTTGCAACGAGCAAATGCTCGCATGGAAGCAGCAGAAAAGCTAGCAGACAACTTTAGAATCATTGCTCAAGAAGCTATTGATGCGATTTATACCAAATTTCCTAATGGCAGTGGTCGAGATATAGATCCAGTCATTCAAAAAAATAAGTGTCTACGTGATATTATTCACTACCTACGGTTAATTAATTACTGCCTGGTTGTTGGTGGAACTGGGCCTTTAGATGAGTGGGGTATTGCTGGGGCACGGGAAGTTTACAGAGCTTTGGGAATTAATACCGCTACTTATGTTACTGGTTTAATCTTTCTGCGCGATCGCGGTTGCGCTCCTCGTGACATGTCTCCCCAAGCTTTGGTTGAGTACAAAGCCTATCTTGATTACCTGATCAACTCAATGTCATGAGGGAGATGAGGCAGTAAAAAAGCTGAGGAGGCTGGGGAGAATTCCCAATTCCCAATTCCCAATTCCCAATTCCCAATTCCCAACTACGAATTACGAATTACGAATTACAAATCAATGGTTTTCTATTTGCGAAATCGCCAATTTAGCTAGCAAGCGCACAACCTCTAATTCGTCATTGAGGGCGGCTTGCAATGGTTCTATGGCGGTGCGATCGCCTGTTTTCCCCAGAGAAGTCACGGCGGCCTTTTTCACTTCACTACTGCTATCCCGTAGGGCCAAAATTAAATGAGGGACGGCAGGAGGATAGTTGATCTGACCTAATGCTGCTGCTGCTTCTGTGCGAATTACTTCTGCTGGATCTGTCAGAGATGATACCAGAACATTACATGCACGTTCATCTGCTTGTTCTTGAGCGACATGAGCGATCGCACCCACTGCTGCACATCTGACATCTACAGAATTGGAATTCAGTGCTTTATATAAGTGTTCAGCCGCTTCTGAACCGATGAATGCTAATGCCCAGGCTGCGTGACCCTTGGTACTTTCAGGATGCTCAGGCGAGGCTAAAATTTCTAATAATGCTGGCACAGCTGCTTCACCCGTCCTCGCTAGCGCCCCAGCGGCCGAACCTTGAACTACTGTGTCTTCATCATTCAAAAAGGCGTGTAGCAATGCTGGTACAGCTGTCGGATCAGCAATGATTGTGAGAGTTTTAGCCGCAGCCCGTCGTACAACCACATTAGAATGATTTGCTAGTGCTTCTAACAACAATGGAGTTGCTGGTTCTCCAATTTCTCCCAACGTTTCTGCAAAACGCAGTCTGACCATACCTCGTTTATCACCTAAACCTTCTATCATCCGCTTCATGAGTTCGTGGTCATTAGGGTTGAAGGTATCAAGAGTAATTTGGTCACTAACCATCTCAATTAGAGCATCATTCTCTGCTTGAGCCAGCAACAGGGGATCATTCTCAGATTGCGTTTCAAAGTTGAGCGTATTACTCATCACCAATTCTCTATTACTTTTTCATTAACACTGTCAGTAATTTTGAGAGGTTGCAAGATCCCGACTTCTTGAAGAAGTTGGGGATCTGACCACTGTTAACCACTGAGAACTAATGACACGAACCACTAGTTACTTGCGCTCAAAACAGCTTGCTGTTCGCGAAGTGCTTGAAGTGTGGTATCAATTTTGGCTAAATCAGGCTCTAGTTGAGCTAGTGCTTGTGATCTGAGCATTTTAGCCCGTTGCGCCATTAATAAAGTGTCATTAACTAAACGTTCTCGATATTCCTCTAGTTCTGCAATAATCTCTGTCAATTCCTGAGCGGTTACTGGATCTGTTGCAGTAAGTTCTGAGTGGTCAGTCATATCTGTTGTTTTTTAAATGAGGTTGCCAAATACTCATATCTGATTTTCTCAGATTGCGTTACCAGCAAGACAAGCTTTTTGATAATTGTTGGCAGGCGAACGTTTTAACCGATGTCACCAAAATACTCTCTAACACCGTAAATTTGATCATTTTTGACATCAAATGAAATTGCACTCCGACCTTTAAAAGGCTGGTTGCGAATTGTTCCTTGACTTTCAAACTCAAACGTTACGGTTGTGTCATTACTAGTCACATGGTCTGGTGGGCTGAATATCACCTGATCGCCTGCTTGTTGATGCGATCGCAGCCTAGCGATGATCTGTTCTTTACCCTCATACCCAAAGGGTTGGCTTCGTTGTTTGCCAACTGGTAGCCACAGTACCACGTCATCACTCAGCATATTTATATAAGACTGAAAATCTCCCGTTGACCATCCCCTAGCGAGGTTGTCAAACGCCTTTTGGGCGGTCTCAATGATCCTGTTCTGTTCCATTGTCGGGAAACGATTAAATAATTCGTAATTCGTAATTCGTAATTCGTAATTCGTAATTCGTAATTCGTAATTCGTAATGACGCGACGCTCCTGTGTCGCTAACGCTACGAAGCGTGTAATTCGTAATTAAGTTTTGTAACAGGGATTTGACCCCAACACAAAACTTGCCGGTTAGAGAACCGGGGAACTTAAACCTACGGAACTAGTTAAGAATCAGCAGTATTTTGGGCGATGGCTACTGCCAGTTCTCGATAACGACGCGGATCGCCTTCAGGTAAAACTAACCTCTCTTGCACTCTGCGATCGTATAGTTTCTCTAAAATCAAGTCCCAATCCATTTTCGATAGCGGTGAAGGCTGTTGATCTACATGTTGGGACTGGAGGGTTTGCTCTTTGAGCTGCTGCTGCGCCAAAAAGACACGTCCACGAACTGCCCAACTATCATCGTTGCTTGCCATCTGCTCTAACTGCGATTGGATTTGCGACAGCCAATCTAAATTAGTAGTAGAAATCGCTGTTGCTAATGATTGTAAGCCGACCACAGCGGAATACCTCACCACCCACTCTTCATCTTGTTGTGCTACAAACAGCAATGCTTCTAGGGCTTCTTCTTGAGCAATCTCTAGTAGATCCTCTGGAAACCAATGCCATTTCATTGTTCCTAAACCCCTGGCAGCTGCACGGCGGACACTGAGGGCAAAATCGGCAGTTGCGGCTCCCAGCAAAGTTACTAGCCCTCTAGGATCGCCAATACCCGCTAGAGAACGAATTGCCCAAGCCCTAGCAGAATAGTTATGCCTATCTAGTTGTTCTAGCAGGGCAAGCACTGCCGATTCTCCGATTTGTATGAGTCCATCTACAGCAGCAACCGCTGCTCCTGGATTGTTATAACCCAAGACTGTAATTAATGTTGGAACAGCTCCTTCCAGACGAGCCGCTGCTAAATTCTGCACTGCTTCTAACAGGAGGGTAGAAGAATCTGCTTCTTCTACAGCACGGATAAGGGATTGGAGGTGGGCATTCATTATAAGTGAAATTAAAGGATGAAAAAATTTTTGAAGGGGCTAATACGTATATTTTGATATATATCAATCCTATAGCAGTTTATGGAGCTTTACTTGTGCTTGTAGCATTGTTACTCAAGTCAAAATTTTACTGAAAAAAATTCAGAGGGGACAGGCAACAGGGAACGGGCAACAGCAAACAGAAAGTTCCCTGTTCATTTTTTGTAAAAGTTTAACTAGTTCCGTGGGTTTAAGTCCCCCGGTTCTCTAACCGACTAGTTTTGTGTTTGGGTTTAAGTCACCATTACAAAACTTAATTACGCGCTTCGCAGCGGTAGCGAGTCCTCGATAGCGGTAGCGAGGTACGAGCGTCAGCGTAAAGCCTACGGCATAGCTTCGCTTAGAGCGACACAGGAGCGTCGCGTCATTACGAATTACGTTAGCGCAGCGGTAGCGAGTCCTCGAGCGTCATTACGAATTACGAATTATTTAATAATCACTGCGATGACTTGCACTGTGAACTTGTTGAAGTACCCTATTCCCTATTCCCTTTCATAGTGTTGATCTGAAAAAACGGTCTAAGATTTCTGACTTCTGTTCTGCACTCAGCTTTTGTTGCCAATCTTCCAGCTTATGGATGAAGTTGGGATTTTTGAACATTTTTGCAGTATCATCTGGGTGTTTTGTTGAAAGTTTTTGTTTGTTGCTAATTTCAGTAAGAATTTCTGCTGGATTATCTGTAATTTGTGGCACAAGCTGCATCAATAACTCCATTGCTACAGTTGGCAAAGTCCGGCACCCACGACTTATAAAAAAATCAAAAGTCATACAACCTACACGGATGCGATCGCCATCTTGCAGTCGGGTCGATTGATAGGTACGTTCACCATTCACAAATGAGCCATTAGTGCTGTTAAAGTCAATTAAATAAAATCCTTGTTGATCTATATATTGAATAGCAGCATGATGACGAGATATATATCTATTCATAATACAGATACCACTTTTAGGATTACGGCCAATTGTCCATATCTGCTGTGACTGTCGTAAAATTTGTGTTTTATTTTCGCACAAGTTAGTTATCACATAGACGGCAGCATCATCGACTACACCATTTATATAACAAGAGTTTACTCCTTTCATTGAAGGCTGATACAGATTTTCTAATTGAAGAATTTCATCTAAAAAATTTTGATGGTATTCATACAATTTGATGAATACTTGATATAAATACAGTCGTCTTTCTAGTTCTGTCTGTACAAAATCGGACATCTTTGCTAAACCTTATAATCCCGGAAAAATTTTCTTACTATTTTTTTGCCAATAGTTTGACTTGAGTCGGCAATTAGAAACAATTATTTTGTCGTTTACTACTGTTATCTAAAAAGCTCAACTCTATCCTTAAAATCACTTAGATAACTTGACTTGAGGCGAGAGTTACACTTTTGTTAGCAGTCATAAATATTCAGACATTTTTGCAGAAATAATTTATGATAATATTCCAATACTTTGTTTACTATTGTAAATACTAATGTGTTATTTGTAACAGAAAATAACTATAAAGATTTAATAAAGAATGAAAAAACATCTACGTAATTTTACTACCTACAATTTACTAAGCTAGGTCTCTACTTTTAATTGTTAAAGCCTCAAAATAACCTCAGATAATCAAATACACTAAAGACGCACTATGGCGCGTCTTTACTGAGGCTGTAGGTAATGCAAAATATCTCATCTCAACCATATTGCTACATAATCACAGCAATCCTCGTTTGCCATTGGGGCGCACAGTCATCCAGTTAATTTTAGCTAATGCCAATTGCTCATCGGAAATTTTGGCTCCAGTGAGATTAGCACCACAAAGATTAGCCCCCCGGAGATTAGCATGACTAAGATAAGCATAGCTGAGGTCTGCACCTCGCAGATCTGCTCCTTCTAAATCAGCATGGTTGAAGTAGGCTTTGCTCAAATTAGCGTCTTTGAGATTTGCTCGCGAGAGACTGGCTTTACCAAAGTCGCTATTGTGGAGATTAGCTCCCTGAAAATTGGTTTTTTGCAATTGAGAAGAATGAAAATTTGTTCCTGGTAAGTCGGCACCTTGTAGATTTAGCAAATTTAAATTGTGTAGGGCAAAATCCCGTCTACCTTTGAGATAGGCTGTTAGCAAACCTTGAGTATCTAACTTCCGCCCATCTTTAGAACTCTGACCTTGAGAACCATTACTATTGCTATGAGCTAAAGTTGTCGATTTAGCGATCATCTGTCCTTGATGCGTTAATCCCACAGTTTCTGCTGTCTTGGCTTTTCTGGCACGAATTGCTGCTGCTACTTGAGCTACGCCGCCTGCACTAGTAGCAGAATGGTTGCTGCATAAAACAGCAGAATTTTCCTGACGATTGTGTGTTTTTTCTTTGGAATTAGTGTCGGATTTAACTAGTAGCCCCTTAGCTAAACTTTCTAGATAAGGTTCCATTTCTAATGCTCTAAGAACTTCTGCTGCTGATTGATAGCGATTGCGTACCGAAATCTCTAACATTTTCCTCAGTACATTTGTCAGATGGTCACTTATATGTATAAGCTGCTCCCACATCATTTCGCCTGTTGTGGGATTGTATTCTAGATCTTTAGGAGTTTTGCCAGTTAACAAATAAATGCATGTTACTCCCAGTGCGTAAATATCACTAGCATAGACTGGACGCATAGCCATCTGTTCTGGAGGAGCAAAACCAGGAGTACCAATTGCGTATGCGGTTAATGCCGTTTGACCAGATTGACCTGATACACCTTGAGAGACTTGGTTTTTGACAGCTCCAAAGTCAATGAGAACCATTCTGGCATCTTGAGTACGGCGAATCAGATTGGCTGGCTTAATATCACGGTGAATCACATTGCGCTCGTGGATATATTGCAGCAATGGTAAGGTTTCGCTCAAAAATTGCTTGACTCCAGCTTCACTCAAAATCCCGTGATGTTGGATTTCTTGCTGAAGGGTGGCACCACTGATGTATTCCTGAACTAAATAGAATTGTTCTTGTTCTTCAAAATAGTCCAGCAGCCTTGGTACTTGAGGATGATTGCCAATCTTACCTAAAGTTTTGGCTTCTCGCTCAAAGAGTTCCCGCGCCATTTGCAAAACATGTGGTGTGGTTCCAGGGGGACGTAGCTGCTTGATTACGCAACTTGGTTCTCCTGGTAGAGCTTGATCGTTGGCTAGGAATGTGGCTCCGAAGCCACCTTGACCTAATGCCTTGAGTACCCGGTAGCGATCGCGCAATAATAGTCGCGAACCACAAGATTCACACTCTTGGGCAGATGCCAAATTTTCTGGACTGAAACAGGTAGGATTTAAGCAGTAGCTCATGCACTGTCAACTCACTGCACGCATAATAATGGGGAGTTTTACACTCTCTTTTCATTATTGAAATCGCTACTAACTTCTACCAGGTAATTTTTGCTGGAAATCCTTTGAAGAGTTTCTAAAGCAGTCCTACGGTTACTGAAAGCTTAAGTAACTAGATAATAGTTAACATACTGAGAATAACAGTGAAAATTTGAAGTTATGTTAAGTAACATATGAATCACTGTTCATATGTTATAGTTTAAACTGACATCTGAATGATTGTTCAGATATAGGAGATTAGTTTAATTGAAAGCAGGAAAAAAATATGGTGACTGTAACCCAAATGAAATGTGCTTGTCAGTCTTGTGTGTGCATTGTTTCTCTTGAAGATGCCATTTTGAAGGATGGTAAACACTATTGCAGCGAAGCCTGTGCTAATGGTCATCCAGATGGCGCAGGTTGTAATCACTCTGGTTGTGAATGTTCATGAATAGGGAGTAGGGAGTAGGGAGTAGGGAATGGGGAATATGTGTTTTTTATTTCTCCCCCTGCTCCCTGCTCTGTTTCATTTTTTTCGATCTAATTCAGCAACCCGCCACAGCTGGACGGGGTTGCTGAATTTTTGGGCTTCAGATGCTAGACATTACATCTCGTGCGACTGCTAGAGTCTGCTCAATATCTGCCTCGGTATGAGCTAAAGATGTAAACCCAGCTTCAAATTGAGAAGGTGCTAAGTAAACACCACGCTCTAACATGCCGCGATGGAAACGTCCGAATTTGGCTGTATCAGACTTTTTCGCATCCTCATAGTTATGCACTGGGCCAGAGGTAAAGAATAAGCCGAACATGCCGCTAATTTGACCACCGCAAGCTTCATGCCCAGTTTCTTTAGCAATTTGTAGTAAGCCATCTGCTAGCTTTTTAGTCACCTGGTCTAGATATTCATAAGTACCAGGTTTTTGCAGCAATTCCAAGGTTTTAATCCCGGCAGTCATGGCTAGAGGATTGCCAGAAAGAGTCCCAGCTTGATATACAGGGCCGGCGGGGGCAATCATCGACATAATATCTCGACGACCACCATAAGCTCCTACTGGTAAACCACCACCAATAACTTTGCCTAATGTTGTCAAATCGGGAGTGACGCCAAATTTTTCTTGAACACCACCGTAGGCAATGCGAAAACCTGTCATCACCTCATCAAACACAAGTAAAGCACCATGTTCGTGGGTTAGTTCCCGTAAACCTTCTAGAAAACCTGCATCGGGAGGAATAAACCCAGCATTGCCAACAATCGGCTCTAGAATCACGCCACCAATCTCATCGCGGTTTTCTGCAAAGAGGGCTTTGACGGCTTCTAAGTCGTTGAAAGGGGCTGTCAGGGTATTGCTAGTTGCTGATTTAGGAACTCCTGGAGAGTCGGGTAAGCCAAGTGTGGCAACACCAGAACCTGCTTTTACGAGAAACATATCAGCATGGCCGTGGTAGCAGCCTTCAAACTTGATGATTTTGTCTCGTTGGGTGAAAGCCCGTAGTAGCCGCAAAACGGCCATACAAGCTTCAGTACCAGAGTTGACAAATCTCACCATTTCGATGCTGGGAACAGCATCAATTACCATTTCGGCCAGAACGTTTTCTAGTGCTGAAGGGGCACCGAAGCTAGTACCTTTTTTTAAGGCTTCATGTAGTGCTGCAATTACTTCTGGATGAGCATGACCACAAATAGCTGGGCCCCAAGTGCCAACGTAGTCAATGTATTGGTTGCCATCTACATCCCAAATATATGGGCCTTGAACACGATCAAAAACGATGGGTTGTCCGCCTACTGATTTAAATGCCCGGACTGGAGAACTCACTCCTCCTGGCATGAGGTTTTGGGCAGTAGCGAAGATTTCTTGTGATTTTGTAGTTTTAATCGGGGTATGTACCAAGGTTCTCTCCTAACAATGGGCAATAAAAAACCTCTATCTTAGGGTAGGGTTAAAAACTGCTTAGAACTTCTATCGTATAAAATTAACTGAACCAAAAAAATAACAATATGTTATACAAGTCGAATCAAGATTTGCCTCTAGAAATTCGCGCGAGATTATCTGAGGCATATCAAGATCTTTATCGAGCAGCTTTTAATTCTGCGTCCCATTGGTATGGTGAAGCAGCGAAAGCCCACCAAGTCGCTTTAAGTGCTGTCAAGATGCAATCCGCTATGGAAAGGAAAGCTCTAGTATAAGGCTGCACAATAACCATTCAGGAAAAAGCATACCAGCTTTTCTATTCACAATGGTATCGTGAAACCATGAATCATTTTCATGAAAGTAAATCAGCTGGTATGTCTTCTACCGATCTGCATTCATTACAACACGCTGTACCTGTCGAAAAAATTCGCTACGATGAACGGGGTCTAGTGCCTGCAATTGTCCAAGATCACTTGGATGGCACCATCTTGATGATGGCGTGGATGAATCAGGAATCGTTACAAAAGACTTTAGAAACTGGAGAAACTTGGTTTTGGAGTCGTTCTCGCCAAGAATTCTGGCATAAGGGGGCGACTTCTGGACATATTCAGAAAGTACAGAGTATCCGTTATGACTGTGATAGCGATGCGCTGCTGATTGGAGTTGAACAGGTAGGAGATATTGCCTGTCACACTGGTGAGCGTAGTTGTTTTCATCAAATAGATGGGAAAATCGTCGCCCCACCTGGAGATACATTGTCGCAGTTATTTCAAGTGATTTGCGATCGCCGCGACAATCCTGTGGAAAGTTCTTATACCTGTAAGTTATTTGCTGGCGGTGATAACAAAATTTTAAAAAAGCTCGGTGAGGAAACCGCTGAGGTGGTAATGGCTTTTAAGGACGATGATGCAGATGCGATCGCAAGTGAGGTTGCAGATTTGCTTTATCATACATTGGTTGGTTTGGCGCATCATCAAGTTGATTTGAAATTAGTTTACCGCAAGTTGCAAGAGCGACGGCGGTAGGTGTGAGAGACGCGGGGACGGGGCGCGGGGAAGTAAAGAGAGATTACACAATTCCCAATTCCCAATTCCCTATTTTCATGAATATAAATGATATCATGTCCAGCTAATCACTTATCATAAAAATTTCTCCCTTGTCCCCCTTCGGGTGACGCTCGCAAGCTCGCTAACGCTGCGCTAACGCAGTCGCCTGCGGAGGGAAACCCTCCTTTACTCGCTGTCTCACCGCGTCTCCCTATCTCCGCGTCAGCCAAATCATAAGTCTTTAAACGGACATGATATGACCGTCTTCTAGATGAATAATGCGATGGGCGATATCTAAAATGCGGTTGTCATGGGTGACGAGTAGGATGGTGCAACCTTGTTCTTGGGCTAGGTTTCGCATGAGTTCTACTACATCACGCCCTGATTGTTTATCAAGTGCTGATGTGGGTTCGTCAGCGAGAATAATTTTCGGATTTGCTACTAAGGCACGGGCGATAGCGACTCGTTGCTTTTGCCCTACAGAAAGATTTTCTGGGTAGTAGTTCAGATGATTTCCCAATCCGACTGCTGCCAACATTCGCGCTGCCTTTGCTTGTCCGGTTTTCCAAGATAGGTGATGATGCAATTCTAAAGATATCTCTACATTTTGGTGTGCTGTTAAGCTATCTAAGAGATTATGTGTTTGAAAAATGTAACCAATTTGTCGCCGTGTTTTGATTAATTGGTTTTGCTTGGCATTGCAGAGTTCTTTACTAATAACCTTTAAACTACCTTGTTGACAAGAGCGTAATGCACCAATCAAAGATAACAAGGTGGTTTTTCCTGAGCCAGATGGCCCAGTCATAATTACTATTTCACCTGGATAAATATCCAAGTTAATGTTAAATAGAATTTGTTTGCGTAAGATACCTTTGCCAAAAAAATAATTGATATTTTGGGTAGAAATAATAGGGTCGGTAGTAATCAATTGATTTCACCAAATCAAATATGAGTCCTATATCTTAATTACGAATTACGAATTATTAAAATATATCTGCTGGGTCTGCGGAATTCAATTTCCGCATGGCGATCGCACCAGAAATTACACACATAATCACTGTCAAAATCAGAATTTGCATGATGCGCTCAGTAGTCATAAATAGCGGTAATTTTGTAGCATTCCGCGTTAAGTTATACATGCCAAAAGAAATCAAGCAACCAGGGATATAACCGAGTATGGCTAATATCAAAGCTTCTTGAAAAACGACAGATAATAAATAGGTATGGCGAAAACCCATTGCTTTGAGAGTGGCATATTCAGCCATATGATCGATAACGTCGCTGTAAATAATTTGATAAACAATAATCACGCCAACTAAAAAACCAATTGTGACGCCCAAGGAAAAGATAAAACCAATTGCACCATTTTCTTGCCAATATTTTTTTTCAAAATCAATAAATTGTTGACGAGTCAGAACTTTTACATCATCAAGAAGATAAGACTGTAAAGCTTTGACAACTACATTTGCATCATTACCAGATTTGAGTTTAATCAAACCAAGGTTGACTCTACCTGCTTGCTGTGAAGAAAAAATTCTTAAGAAGTTTTGGTCACTGGTAATTACGCTAGCATTGGCAACAAAGGATGCACCAACCTCATACAAACCCCGAATAGTTATTTTTCGTCCTTGTAGTTCTGTTGTGACAGATTTACCTTGATTTAGTTGGGCGATCGCTTCTTGATATTTTCCATTTGCATTACGGTCAAACAAGAGTGTATCTGGATATTTAATTAAATCCAAACTTTGATTGACTACTGGCAAATTAAATGCAGGTTTGTCAGGATTAAAGCCGATAACCAAAATTGATTCGTCCAGCTTAGTTTGTGGACTCTTCCAAACTCCTAAACGAATATATACGGGATTAAATGATTCAACTTCTGATAGATTAGCGGCTTGAAATAAACGCCGACGTGGGAATGAACTCAAAAGTCCTAAGTTTTGCGCTTGCCGACTAATCACTACTAAATCTGTTTGTAGGAGTTCGTGCAGACGGGTGTTACTATCATACAAAGCTGACTGAAAACCTAACTGCATTAACATCAAAAAGTCAGCAAAGACGATTCCACAAATTGCAACAATAAAACGTCCTCTTTGCTTGATTAATTGCAGCCAAGCTAAGGGAATTTTGCGCTTAAACATATAATGATACTTCTTGTGAAAGTTGTATTTTTAAACTCTTTCTCTGTGCCTCTGTCTTGAAAAGTTTCCTACGGAGGGAAACCCTCCTTCAGAACTTTTCGCTGCGCCTCTGCGTGAGATAAATCAATTTCGACGTTAACTTGGAGGTTTGTAAAACGAGCTACTTGCCGACTAGTAGGTTTATCCAAACGAATTTTCACCTCAATTACTCTGGCGTCAGTTGCTGCTGTAGGATCGCTATCTAGCACATCTTTTTTAGCTACTTTTAAACCAATCTGTTCAATAGTTCCAATTAATTTGTTAGAAAAAGCGTTGCTAGAACTGGTAATATTGGCAGTCTGACCAGAACGAATCTTAGCAATATCGCTTTCGTAAATCTCTGCAACTACATACATTTGATCGGTTTGAGCAAGTTCTACAATTCCGTCGTTACCTACTGTTTCGCCAGGACGAGTATGAATTTGGAGGATTTGGCCTGCTTTAGGGGCGCGGACGTATGCTAAATCGAGTTCGGCTCGCATTTTTTCGACTGTTGCAGCAGCACTGTTTACCTCTGCTTGCGCTGTTGCGATGTCTGTGGGACGCACTTCTGCTGTTTTTTCCCAGGTGGCTTTGGCTTCTTGAATTTTGGCGCTGAGGGTGCGTTGAGTACGATTTAAGTCTGCTTTGGCGCTGTTTAACTGCTCTTGGGCGGTTCTGAGAGCTAATTTGCGACTATCTAAAGTAGATGCTGCGATCGCACCTTCTTTGTAAAGAGCTTGATTACGACGAAATTCTGTCTCTGCGTTCTGTAATTCTGCATTTAAACGAGCAATGGTGGCTTGCTGGGTTTGAATGTCACCATCTAACTCTGCTTGGAGGTTCTTGACGTTGGCTTGGATGGCTACTAATTCACCAAATTTAGCTCCGGCTTTTACCTGTGCTAGGCGAGATTGGGCAACTTGGACTTGTTTTTGCGCTTCTATTAAACTAGCTTGCAAGCGATCGCGATTATCTAAAATGGCGATGACTTGTTGGGATTTGACTTGACTTCCTTGTTTGACTAACAGCTTAACTACACGACTACCACTACCAAAGCTGGGATTAGTCGGGGCAGAAACCTTAATTACATCATCTGCTGGCTCTAATCTTCCAAGTGCATTTACTTTTGGCGTTGCTGACTGAGTGATTTGTGGAACAACCGCCGGACGTTTAGTTGCAACTGTTGCGCGAGTTAAATATAAAACTCCTGCCCCGATTGCGATCGTGCAGGTAATACCCAAAGCAACTAACCAACGCAAGTTAGATGGAAATAAAGATTGTTTATTAATTTTCTGAGAATCTTGCATCATTTTTATCCTGGGCAATGATTGAAACTATCTTGGTTGGCAGTGATATCAAAAATAGTACTAAACATGACTCTCACTTGAGACAAAGATCTATACTCCAATTTGTAAAATTGAAAGCGGCTGAGAAGCATGACAACTTGTTGATAAAGAGGTATCAAAGCCAGATCATCAATATCACAACAGCCTTCCAGTTGATTAATCACTCGCTGCTTAGTACTACAGAGAATTACATCACGAAAATTTAATTCTTGAGCTTTTTTTAAGCCTAAAATAATGCTGTAATATTCAGCAATGTTATCTGGAATATTTCCTAAATATTGGCGTGCTGTTACCAATATTTTTCCGTTTGATTTATATGTAGCAGCAATAGACCAGCCTGGATTTTTTTGAGATATGGCGTAACAATAAACAGTAACATAGTTACTTTTCAGGCAATTAAATCCAGGGTTGCTATAGTAATGCATGAGATTCATTAATATGTCATTCTAGTTCTAAATTGGTTATTTTTTGAAAGTCTTAACATGCCCTGTTGCCTGTTCTCTGTTCCCTTCTTCAAAGAGATGACACACAAGTCATATTCAAATTTGGCTGTGCAGCCTGCTCATACTTAAAGAAGCCAGGATTGAGTATTCCACTAGGGTCATATTTCCTTTTAATTTCATTGACTTTAGACCAATAATCACCATATTGCGATCGCCATTGCGGAAGTTCAAATTCTACCCAAGTAGCCATATATCTCTTGCCACCCATTTCTAAACCAATATCAGTAAGTAAATTTAACTGCTCTATAACAGGTTGAACCTGAGATTTAGGAATAGTGGGATACATTCCCAAACCGATAATTAACTCTTCTTTAGGTAAGGCAAACATGGGCATTTTATGATTCTGAGAAACTAGACAAAATGAACCCACGGGCACAGTCCGAAAGTCGAGGAAAGCAGGTATACGCTCAAGAGCAATATCGATATATTCTTTTGCTTTCGACGCTGGTAAAAGAACATCTATCCAAGAGTTAGCAGTATCTACAGGATGAGATACTTGTGCTATTGGTTGCACGAATTTATCAAAGGTTAAGTCTTCAGTGTGGATGTGACGATAGAAATTTAAATCAGAGAGTAGTTTGGCTTCTTCTATTTCATTTATAGAATCTATTTCTTGAGTGATTTGCAGTCGGTAAAACCACTGGATAATTGGTCGAACTACTTGGTGATTTGCTCTAGATATTCCTAGTAAGCAAGGAGAAAATAAAGTAACTAAATTATCTATTCGACCTTCTGAAATTAGAAGACGTTCATCATTTAAGAGTAGATTTAAATCGTCGTAACAGAGAAGATAGCTGCGAGTCAAAGGACGATATTTTCTCAGGCGATTTTGTACTTTGGTAATGATGCCAAATTGACCATAGCCACAAAGAACGTGATAAAAAAGCTCGCTATTTTTTTCTGGCGTACACCAAACAATATCACCTGTTCCGGTTACGACTTCCAAACCTAAACAGTTATCGGCTTGAGATCCATAACGAAAAGAACTCAAACCCAAACCACCTGCGGATAAGGTTCCTCCTAAAGTGACTTCAAAGTTATTTGTGAGGACAGGAGGGATGACGCCATGTGGAATTGAGGTATCGACTATTTGCTTCCAAGTCACACCAGCATCAGCTTGAAACCAGAGTTTATCTGGATGGAATTTATGAATTTGATTGAGATTTCTCATATCTAGAAGAATGCCATCTTGGTTTAAAGATTGACCACTTAATGTATGTCCCGCAGCTCGTGAAGAAATGGTTATTTCTTGTTCAGTGGCATATTTGATGGCTTTAGCAATATCGGTGGAGTTTTGAGGGCGAACCACGATTTGGGGCTGTTTTTGAATAATGCCACCGAAATCTTGAGATACTGCGTTTAAGTCTGTTTGTGTGTTGCTAATTTCGCCTTGGATGATATGTTTTAGATCTAGGAGGAGGCTGTTCATGGGGATGATTTAGGTTTTTTTATTCACGCAGAGGCAAGGCAGCGCGTTGCGGGGGTTCCCCCCGTTGTAGCGACTGCCGCGCAGAGACGCAGAGATGCATAGAGTTTACATGAGTTAGTTGAAAAAGCGCATTTTGAGCATTTTTATGCTGATTGGAATTAGGCTGGGAATTAGTTTGGCTAGTTTGATGTAAGTTGTGATTTGGGAGGATATGTGTTGAGTTTTTGGAATGTTTTGTGTTGTGGGTCTTTCGTATTTAAATATACAAACACAGTCTCCTTCTGCTTGTTTGCTTAGAATCATGGCTTTAATGTTAGGGAAGGCTCTTCTAGTTGCTTCTTGTTCCATTTCGCAGAAGACGCGACAGGGATTCTCGAAGCCATATTCTTGAGCAAGAGATAAAACTGGGCAAACTCTTTGAATTTCTAAGGCTGCGTCTATGCCGTTTTGAGAAATATCTACTACTTCCATTACGAAGCCCATTAGCCCTAGTAAGGGAGATGCTTTTTTGAAGCCTTTGGCTAGGGTATTGTTCTCTATGAAGGTACCCATTAATGCTTTTTGTTGCGCTGGATATTTTTCCATCATCTTTTCAAAAGCGGCTGTTTCTCCTATTTCTTCTATTAGGTTTTTATATCTTTTAAATCTGTTTCTAAATAGTTGTACTGCTTTCGACTCATCAAGGTTGATGATATCTTCAATCCGCAGGTTACCTGTAATTAAATTATTTTCCATTTTTCGTTTTTCCAAAAGTATAAATAAACAATGTTGGCAGTAGGGTGTGTTATCGCGTAGCGTAACGCACCAAAGTCTTTGGGTGGTGCGTTACTACTATGTGTATCTCTAATTAGATTGACCTATTTATACGCTGGAATATAAGCAAAGAAAAACTATCCAAGCCAGGATATATTTGCAAGCATTCAAACAAGACAAGGCGATATCTATTTCTAGTTCGTTTGCGATCCGTCTATGCCGTGTTTTATTTTCTAAAATTAAGTCGGTTGCTATGTTTTGTAACGTTTGTTTGTAGATTGATGAACGATTATTCAATTTACTTTTAGATGTTGATGGTTTTAAATCCAGCAATTTTGTTTTCTTCATGATGATTTTTTTATGCTCAATTGTTTTTCTGAATGTGACTATTAATTTCTAATCATGATCAGGATGGAAAAGTTTATAGCCACTGTCGCGGATTTTTCAGTACTTCTTTGAGCATTGCTTCTTTGCTACCTGGTACGGGTTGGTCGTCATATTCCCAACTAGCCGCAGGAGGCATACAGTTGAATACACTTTGCTGTTTGACCATGCCACTTGCCAAACCAAAACGAATGCCGCGATCGCAAGACAAGATAAACTCTACATAACGCCCACGTACTAGATGCTGCCAATACTTGTTTTCCTCGCTAAAGGACATATCTTTACGTCTTTCTACAATCGGCATATAGGCGGGTAAAAAGGCCTCGGCACAGTCTGCGACAAAGGCAAAAAGTTTTTGGGGATTACCTTGATTTAAATGGTCGAAGAAAATTCCACCTATGCCCCGACGTTCACTACGATGTGGGATATGGAAGTATTCATCACACGATTTTTTAAAGCGGGGGTAATAAGATAAGTCGTATTTGTCGCAAACCTCTTTATGTACGTGATGAAAATGAGTTGCGTCTTCTTCAAAAAGGTAAGCTGGTGTGAGGTCTGCCCCACCACCAAACCACCAATAAAGGGGTTGCCCTCCATTATTGATTTGAAAGTAGCGATAGTTGACATGGGCGGTAGGTGCCATCGGATTGTGGGGATGGATGACAAAGCTAGAACCTGTAGCGAAGAAGCGGATGTCTTTATTGCCTGTTATTTGGTCTGCAATTCCTGTGGGGAGGGCCCCTGATTGCTGGAAGGACATTCCAGGAGGCAATTTACCCTCTATTGCTACGTAGTTAACTCCTACCTTTTCAAAAACGTTGCCATTGTGCAAAGCACGGTCAATATATATGGCGTCCTCGCTACTTTCACCAACTGTCCAGATGTCTTGATGATTTCGATTCCAAGATTGTTCTGAGAACTTTTTACCATCTAACACCTCAAGCGCTTGACAAGTATTCTCAAACATCTGTTTGAAAATTTGAGCGATTACCCCACTTGTTGGTAGTGATTGTGCGATTGATTTTTCTAGAATATCAGTCATACTTATCTCCTCACTTCCTCACTATTAATTCGGTGTTGTTCTACAACAGTTAAGTCGTGTTTGGCTGAATTGCCGGATTATCCTACTTGAACTGGTTGGGAAGATTTGTTAATAGGATAGTTTTGACTATCAATATTTGAGTGCTTTTGTATTAGTCTGCGAAAAGTAATATCTAAAGCGTCGGCTGCAACATGAAGTTCTTCTGATATTTTGGGCATTGATTGTGAGCCTAATGTTGCGACTACTACTGTATCTTCTTGAGCAAGTTTATGATCTAGCTTTCTGAAAAAACCATCTAGCCAAGGTAGAGGTAAAATGTTGCGATATAAAACACGTTTGACAAGAGTAGTTTTGTCATCAATGGGAAGATGAGCAACTAAAATACCGAATTTGATATCAAATCTGTTTCCTCTACCGATGCTAATTTCTGCTAAGGTAACGTTCGGCAAATATAAACTCAATCTTGTCTTCAATTCTGGACGACCACCAAGTAAAAGGTTCAAAAAACTTTTAGAATTACCTAAAGACTCATAATTGACTTTGGCAACTGCACCCCAATCGTATTCTTCGACTTTGTAGCTAATAGTTTTATTTCTGGGAATTCTTTGACCAAAAGATTTTCTATGGACGGCGATGACATGGGTAAAATCAAGATTTGCTTCCATGAGGCGAGCATAGTTAGCATTATCTATCCCCTCATCGTAAACAGGGTGCATGGTTGAGATCATGTATTCGGGCAAAGTTGGCAAGGGAGGGCATTGTGTTGCTGGTAAGTCCCCATAAAATAGCCAAACAAAACCATATTTTTCCTGAACTGGATAGCTATCTACGCTCGCTTTTTTAGGAATAGGTATTCCAGGTGCATTGGAAGGTATTTCAATACATTGCCCATCGGATCTAAATTTCCATCCATGATAGGGACAATGAATGCAGTCATTCTGAATCCAGCCTAGAGATAAAGCCGCGCCGCGATGAGGACATTGATCTTTCAACGCGATGATTTTTTCTTGAGAGTTACGGTAAAGAACAAATCTTTGATTTAATATCATGATTTGCTTGGGCTTGTTGGTAATAGCAAAGCTAAATTCACAAGCGTACCAAAAGTTTTTCAACGTACTTGACTCCTAATTATTTTTTTAGAGAAAAATAAATTATGTAGCAGAAAAATCGGGAGAGAACACTGGCGATCGCCTAATCAAAGTGGCCTTATACATCGTAATTTTGAATTTTCTATTTTCTAGCTTCTGATAAGTTTTGGAATTCTTAAATAGTCTTCAAACCCCAGCCCATCATCAGATATTTTTGACGCAGTTTACGATAAGCAAGTGTCAGAGCATCAGCAGGAACATGAACTTCTGTAGACAAAGTATCAGGAATCAATTTAGGATATTGCGATTCGGTTACTATCCTATCTTCTAAACCAACTTTGTGATGAAATTTTATAAATAATCTATCCGCCCAAGAGTAAGTAAAGAAGTTACGAAATTGAATCCGTTTACTAATGGTTGTATTCTCATCAACAGGAATATGAACAGCGTAATTAATCATTTTGCCTCGACCAAAATCACTTTCAATCTTAGTTATATTAGGTAGATAAAAAGTAGTTTTGGCATTTAATTGTGTACGTGCTGGACGAAAAAAGGATTTAAATATTCCATTTTTGGGCTGAGTGTAGTTTTTATATGTAATTTTGGCACTTATACCCCAATTTTCATCTTGAACAACATAATCTTCAACTCTTGGATCTTGTGCAAATCCTGCACCAAAGGAATCAGCATGAACTGCATACAAATGAGCAGGATCAAGAGCATTTTCTATAACACGAGTATAGTGAGCTACCATCTCATACTCTAAATAAATAGGATGCATGGTTGGATGTGCATACTCTGGTAAAGGAGGAATTGAAGGACGCTCTTTTTCTGGTAAATCTCCATAAAATAACCAAATAAAACCATATTTTTCCTGCACTGGGTAACTATTGATATTTGCTCTTTTGGGAATAGGTGTTTGGGATGCGTTGGAAGGAATTTCGATACATTGCCCATCTGCTTGATATTTCCATCCATGATATGGACAGCGGATGCAGTCTTCTTCCAACCAACCCATAGACAACGCCGCACCACGATGGGAACACTGGTCTTGCAACGCTATGACTTGTCCATGAGAATTACGGTAGAGGATGAATCTCTGATTTAACATCACGATTTGCTTGGGCTTGTTGGTGACAGCTAAGCTAAATTCGCAAGCATACCAGAAGTTTTTTAGCACAATAAGCTCCTACTTAAAACAATTCAAAATTCAAAATTAAGCAATAAACAATTACAAAATTGGGAAAAGTTATTTCAGTTTGTAGTCAGGACTTTAGTCCTTGTCTTCAGCACTAAAGTCCTGACTACGTACCAGGTACAGTTAATGTAGTGAACTACTAGTTAAGTAGTTATGAACCCTAACATACGGGCATATGGTTTAGTTAAAAGGAAAACTTTGTCTAGATAGTTGTTGCTGGAAAAATACTCAAATAACCTCTGGATAATACTTACAAGCTATTTGCAAATAATGTATTTGGAAGTATAGCTTCTGATTTGATTGCTTATAAGCTTTTAATTTCATTTTTGATTGCAAGTATTGTTTTCAAGACAAACGAAGCTAACTTAAGCCATTTTCTGGCTTTGTTCGCTGATTAGATATTTATTCGCCCGCGCTGACACTTTTTGGCATCTATTGCCTTGGTTGCGCGTCTATCTTTGGGTATAGGTGATACTATACCAATGCACTAGTGCATTAGTCAACTGATGTATAATTTTTCTCTATGAACCGTTGCACCAATAAACTAGTGAATAGGTTCATTAGTAGGGGTATAGTGTGGCACAAGGAGAAGCGTCAATCAGGGTTTACTTGTCCCCTGAAACAAAAAACAGGTTTAAGACGGTTTGCTTTTTTAAAGGGCTGAATATGTCAGACGTGACAGCGGAACTTATTGAAGATTGGTTAGCCAAAAATGATATGGAGCTACCTGTTTCACAGAAAAATGGCCCTTTACCTAAAAGCAAAAAGAGTGAAGTTTAGCATGATTGATAGCTAATGCGGCTGTCTTTTATGCAGCTAATACTACAGCAATTTTCTAACTGGTGATAGGAGGAATAATAAGATAATTAAATGTAAAAATTATGTGAGTTTACAAATAGCTTATGATTACGAGCAAATTGTCATTAATGAGCAAAATTAATGAACTGTCCGAAGCCAATACTATTTAGAATGGCTGGCAATAGTTGACGATTGATTGTGACTATGATCATATTTTCAGCACAATCAATCGCCAATTTTGAATCATCTTTGCAGAGAATTGCGATCGCAACTGCTAAATACTTATCATAATCACCTGTAAGTGCAAAAATGGCTAAAGTCGAGCTTAGAAATCTCTTGTATCAAGCTTTTCAAACGATGTCTTAATTACGAATTACGCGCTTCGCAGCGGTAGCGATAGCGAGTCATCGAGCGTCGGTACGAGCGTCAGCGTAAAGCCTGCGGCATAGCTTCGCTTAGAGCGACACAGGAGCGTCGCGTCATTACGAATTACGCGCTTCGCAGCGGTAGCGAGTCCTCGATAGCGTTAGCGTAAAGCCTGCGGCATAGCTTCGCTTAGAGCGACGCAGGAGCGTCGCGTCATTACGAATTACGAATTACGAATTAGTATTTTCTGGTGCTTCAAACTTGTAACCATAGCCGCGAACAGTTTTAATAAACTCCGGTATGCTAGCATCCACTTCCATTTTTTTGCGTAGCTGACCGATGTGTACATCAACTACTCGCCCATCTCCTACATAATCGCAACCCCAGATTTTTTGAATTAGCTGCGGGCGACTCCAAGCTTGACCAGGATGGCTAGCCAAAAAATGTAGAATATTAAACTCCAAGGCTGTTAAGGTCAGGGGTTTATCGTTAAGTGTCACCTCACGTCCTTCTGGATTAATTGCTAGCTGCTTAAAGATTAGACGCTGTGTTGGAGATGGGTTGATGTAACGTACACGTCTCAAAAGAGCTTCTACTCTCACTTCTACTTCTGCCAGACTGAAAGGTTTGGTAATAAAATCATCGGCACCTGCGGCCATAATTTTAATTTTATCAGCCTCGTCAGTGCGACTGGTTAGTATCATCACTAAAACACCAGTGCGACTCTGCATTTCTTGACAGAGGCTATAGCCAGTAATGTCTGGCAAATTCCAATCCAAAATTACTAAGGCTGGGTTGAATTGCTCAAATAATGACAAAGCAGCTTTACCATCTGCTGCCGATTCTATTTGATATTTACGACCTAAAAAGCGATAAATGAGATTCCGAACACCGAAGTCGTCATCTACGACCATAACCTTGGGAGTTGGAGCAGTAGTATTAGAAACCATAATCATCAATACAGCCTATTGTTAATTTAGCAATTCGCTATGTGTATTTGTTTTGGGAATTAGGGATTGGGGAACTCGGGGCCCCCGCTCCCGGAGGGAGTGGGGATTAGGGGTAATGGGGATTGGGGAATTCGTAATTATTTATTCTTCCCTTACCTCCCCAGACACTGAGCGAAGCCGAAGTGCTGCCTCCCCGATCACTAAGCGAAGCCGAAGTGCTGCCTCGTCTCATCACTCAGAGCGATCGCTACTGTAGTACTTGTGTACATTTAATTTTCCATGAAGTTTGTAAAAACTTCAGCCAACATAATGTCTGTATAGTGTATGACTATTGTAGCTTTTTAGTATGTTTTTAGGTTGAGTTGTGTAACTCAACTCTATTTACTTAAGTGCTATTAATCGCGTTTATACAAAATCTCAGAGATTTTTCTTCAAATGGAAGCAAATTCACAGACTCTTCATCATATCAAACTCTTTTTAAAGTCAAAGGTCTGTTTCTCAAAAAATAATCTACTGAAATATACTTAGGATATCCTATGCATATAAATATGCTTAAGCACATACTGTACTACAACTTTTCATCTTGAAATATGACAAGCCAAGGACTAAGAGCATCGCCAGAAGGCATCAAAGCAGCTAAAACAGCTTTAACAGACAAAACTTGGAGTCAGTATAAATTAGCAGCAGCTTTGGGTATCACGCGCCAACCAGTTGCTAAATTTTTTGCAGGTGAATCAGTTTCTCGTACTTGTTTTGTGCAAATTTGCCAGCAACTAGGGTTATCTTGGCAACAGGTTGCTGGTCTATCTGAAGATGCAACATCAAAATTACAATCCAGTAGCCTTGACTTAGACGCATTGGTGCGAGAAGTACGCCAAAAGCGCCAAGACAAAATTCAAGATCAATGCAGTACTGTACAAATGTTAGATGTTGGACAGACAGTTCAACTGTTGGACATATACACTAATATCAACTTTTGGGAAGAGATAACTAGTCAGCAATGGCGAGAGATTTCTGATTTGTTGAAAAACTTTCAATCTGAATCAGATTGGAATCGACTCGGACATTGTAAGCATCAAAGAAGATTGTCAGGATTAGAAGTTGTATCACAGTACTCGAAATTGATGATACTGGGTAAGCCAGGTTCAGGTAAGACTATATTCTTACAATATTTAGCGATCGCGTGCAACAAAGGCGAGTTTCAGCCGCATCGGATCACCATTTTTATTAAATTAAAAGAATTTGCTGAAGATGCCAAAGAGGCATGTGATTTCAATCTCTTAAACTATATTACTCAAGAATTGATTAGTTGTGGTGTTAAACAAGAATCAACTATTACTTTATTAACTCAAGGGAAACTGCTGATTTTGCTAGATGGATTAGATGAAGTACCAGCATTAGAAGCAGAACAAGTTACAATTAGTATTCGGAGATTGGCTCAAATTTTTTATAAAAATCAATTTATAATTAGTTCTCGAATTGCTGCTCAAAAATACAGATTTGCAGGATTTACAGAATTTGAAATAGCAGATTTTAATGCTCGGCAAGTCGAAGTTTTTGTGAAAAATTGGTTTGTGGCAGTTACTTTGAAATCACGAGAAGAAGCAGAATCGCGAGGAAATTTATTTATCAATCAGTTAAATTTACCCGAAAATCAGCATATCAGAGAATTAGCCGAGACACCAATCTTGCTGCATTTAATTTGCTTAGTATTCTATGTGAAAAATGAACTACCAGCTAATCTCACTAAGTTATATGAACAAGCTGTAAATATTTTATTATTTAGGTGGGATGACACAAAAGGTATTAAACGCGATCGCATTTTTAATAAATTAAATTCCTCCAATAAAAAAAAGCTCCTCTCTAAAATTGCAGCTATTACTTTTGAACAAGGAGATTACTTTTTTGAAACAGGAAAAATTCAGTGCTTAATTACTGAATATTTTGATAGTTTACAAATTCATAGTTATCCAGTAGACAGTATAAATATCTTAAAAGAAATTGAAGTGCAAAATGGTTTATTTGTAGAAAGAGCAAAAGGAATTTATTCTTTTTCTCATCTAACTTTCCAAGAATACTTTACTGCTCAAAATATTGTTGAAAGTTTCTCCATCCAAGCTGCAAACAATTTTTTAGACTATATAAATAATCAGCGCTGGCGACAGATATTTTTGTTAACTGTTAGTATGTTAACCGATGCTGATACCATGCTTCATTTAATAAAATATAAGATTGATTTACTATTAGCTGATGATGATAAATTACAATATTTCCTCACCTGGCTAAACCAAAAATCTAGTTCTATTTCCACTACCTACAAACCAGTCGCTATTCGTGCCTTTTATCTAGTTTGCGATCGCGCCTTTACCCGTAGTCCAATTTATGATCTGGAGTGCGCCATTGTTGGTAGTATTGCCTTTGATTATAACCTCGCTCTAGATGAATTTCTTTTGAGTACTGTTGCCTGTGTAAATGAACTGGAATCCGCGTTTGAGCATACTCACAACAATGCTCTTGCTTTTGACCATGCTCATGCTTTGATCATTGCCTTTGAAGAAGCTTTAGAACTTGTGATTGAGCCAAGATTTAAGCAAGCACTGCAACAACTAAAAAAACAATTACCTCATATAGATAGTAATCAAAGCGGGTTTAGAAACTGGTGGCAAGCTCAAGGCCAAGCTTGGGGTGAACAATTAAGAAATATATTAATTGAGCATCGCAATATTGGTTATAATTGGCAGTTCGATAAACAGCAAAAAGAACTACTCCAACAATATTATGATGCGAATAAATTACTAGTAGATTGCCTCAATCGCGCTGCTAATATAACTCCATTAGTACGTCAAGCAATTGAGGAAACATTATTATTAGCGATCGCTGATATTAAATCAGTTATCAGTTGTACTAGTAAATGACTAATACCAATTCGTAATTCGTAATGACGCTCCTGTGTCGCTAACGCTGACGCTCGTACCTCGCTACCGCTGACGCTCGAGGACTCGCTACCGCTTCGCTAACGCTAACGCTATCGAGGACTCGCTAACGCTAACGTAATTAAGAAGCTCTTATTTAGTATGGGTTTCAGAGTTTGAATGTGTAGCCGAATTTTAGAGAATTGGTATAAGAATATGTATAGTAATCCTCTCTGATTTGTAAAAATGTGCGGTGTTCAGATTCCCGACTTTTCAAAAAAAATTGGGAATTTAGTTTTCCAACATCTCACTTTTTAATTACGAATTACGAATTAGTACAAGTCTATCTGAAGAGAGAGTTTAAGGATTTTCATACCATAGCCAGAGCAATTAAATTTATTCGATTCGTTAAATTGTTTATTAATGTAATAAGCAAGGAGCAGTTATTATGAATAACAATTTAGTAGGTGGTATCATTCCTCCTCAGCCACCCATACAAGCAAAATCCGATGCTCATGTTTTGAAGTCTCGTTTGGAATGGGGTGAGCCTGCATTCACAATATTAGATGTGCGCGATCGCGAAACATTTAACGAAGGTCATATTACAGGTGCAATGCCAATGCCTCTAGATCAATTGGCAGATCGTGCAGTTGCTTCTTTAGCTAAAAGCCGTGACATTTATGTCTACGGTGGTAATGAGGAACAAACTAGCCAAGCTGCTCAAGCCCTTCGTTCTGCTGGGTTTGTACATGTATCAGAACTTATAGGTGGTCTTGGTGCATGGAAAGCGATCGGTGGCCCAACAGAAGGTATTGTAGAATCCAGAACTCCCGCCGGTGCAGATGACTACAATGTCGTAGCGCGGGTAAAAAATCATTTGGAAACTCAGCAAAAGCCTGTTGGTGGAACAAGCGAAAGCACCACTGGATCTAAAACTCCTATAGGATCTCAAGTGAAAGACACTGTAGGAAATGTGCAAAAAGCCCTAGGTGATGCAGTCCATGACGCCCAACAAGCAGTTGGTAATGCAGTGACTGATGTTAAGGAAAACATTGCTGAATCCAAAGATCAAGGTCAAGACAACTAAGTTGCATAGGTAAAGGCACAGTTTTCGTTTCGGCGTTGGTAAATCTAGGGTTAAAATTCCTCGCCCACAAGGGGACGAGGAATCTGGTAATGGGTAATGGGTAATTGGCCTATTACCCATTACCTGCACTTCTAGAGGCGACTTTCCTCCCCACCCACGAGGGATGGGGGATCAAGCGCCGCTTTCAATAAAAATATCTCTTCCCCACTCCCCACTCCCCACTCCCCACTCCCCACTTTAGTGTTCAAATAAATCTTTAAATTGCAGCAAATCCAGTGAAACTATCGTTGGTAAAAATTCAAAGCATTTTTGAGCAAGTTGCCAACGTTCTTCTCTTTTGAGCATTTCTAATAATTTTTGCTGCACACTTAGCAGATAACGCACATCATTAGCGGCATAATTAAGCTGAGCTTCTGATAGATTAGCCGCATTACCCCAATCAGAACTTTGAGCGCTTTTATCTAGTTCTACTTGTTCTAATTCTTGGACTACATCTTTAAGTCCGTGGCGATTAGTGTAAGTCCGCGCTAACTTACTCGCTATTTTGGTGCAAAAAACTGGCTGGACTTGAATTCCTAAATTGTGGCGTAGGGTGGCTAAATCAAAACGGGCAAAGTGAAATACTTTTAAGGTGTTAGGTGCTTCTAAGAGTTTTTTGAGGTTTGGGGCGTCAACTTGTCCTTTGGCTATGCGGATAGCTGTTACTTTGCCTCCTGGGTTGCACAACTGAACTAGACATAAACGATCGCGATGCGGCAATAATCCCATTGTTTCTGTATCAACTGCGATCGCAGTTGATTTTAAATATTCAGTCAAGGCTGCATCACTAAGATCGCGATCGCTCACCTGAAAATCGTGTAATGTCATGAATTGCTCAACAATAAATGCAGTGTTGATGGATGTTTCAACACTAATTATTGTGCAAAAATCCTAAATTAAATCTATTTGCTACGAAGAAAAATTTGTGTAAGGTAGACTTCGCCTTGACCATTAGCAGCAACACCAACACCAGTCAGATTATACTGTCCCTTAAGATTCTTTAAATGTCCAGGACTTTTAATCCAACCACTGACAGCTTCAGCAGCAGGGTTAGTATACCCTTGGTTAAAAGCAACATTTTCTGCTGCGCTATTATAATTCAGAGGGATAGCTTTGACTCGCAGTTCAAATCCATTATGGCTGAAAGGAACTTTACCCTTAGCCATGTTTTGACTATGAATTCTTGCTTGTTGAGATATCTTTGCATTTAGGGTTAGTCTTGGCAGTCCTTTAGAAATTCGGTAGCGATTAATTTGCTCAAAAACCGATTTTTCTAGGGCAGCGGTTTTAAAAGTAGTATTTGATATAGCAACTTGACTCGAAAGAATTGACAACGGTTGTTCATGAGTGGATTTATCCGAAGTGTGACCTGATATTGGAGCGGTCGTTAATCCACTAGCAATGACAAGCGTACTTAAAGCGATGCCAAAAGCAGTTTGTCGGAACATGGAGAATTTTACAATGTGTAGAGATGATAAGACTTATGATCTACCTTATTGTTCCCAGAATTTTCGAGGATACTCGTAAGGCATTGACGAATTTAGGAACTAGTACCGCTTGAGGAAATTCAAAATTCAAAATTCAACAGCTAATTCTGTTTGTGGAGAACAAGGATGTCTTGTCTTTTGGGGTTTGCTATTTGAGAAAAATGTTCTTTTGGTTTCATCAGTCAATCCATGAGCTTTCATCCATTGTTTCATTTGGAATTTTGAACGAGAGTGTAGCGGCGGTTGGCTTAATAAAAGTTGCGATCGCTGCTGTGGAAAATCTCACATGTTCGTTAATTAATAAAAAAATAATGTAGTATTCACTAGACAAATGTCTCTGAAAATACATTATTCAGCAAAAATGTGAGAAATAAACTTAAATTTTGCCTAATCTATTTTCTTTGTGTCGATATCGATGCTTGCGAGCTGTTATTTGATGGTTAGTTATCCAGACATAATTTGATACGGAGAATAGGTAACAGATCAACGGCTGCAATAATCTAAATAAATTGTAAATTTACACCAATTTCAAGAATGATGATGACAAATCCTTGCAAATTAGTATTATGGTCGCGGCTGTCATTTGCAAGAATAACCTAAAAAAATTCCAGTGGGTATAAGCCTTGAGAAATAATTCTTTCGCAAAAGGGTAATTATTTTTACCGTTATCTAAAAAATTTCTCACATATTTATTTACCCCTGTATTCAGTCCATTTCTAATGGACTTTTACTATAAAAGCGGGATTTACAATCCAGATGCGAATGTCAGCGTAGCCGAACAATTAGGTAATTTTTACGACCGAAAGTTTGACAGGTGCAAGATATAAAACTCCCTATTTTCAAGGCAGGTCTAATATTTAAGGCTAAACACGCCCCTACTTACGAAACTCTTCCTTAAGCACACGTAGTACCCGTGCAATATATTCTACACGCCAATGTTCACGTTCTTTTACTGCATCTGCATCTGGCTCGTAATTTTCAATTTCAGCAATCGATAAAATACCTTTAGCTGCTAGCAGGCGTTCGATAGTGTCTAAACGCTCATGAAGCACAGACACCTCACCAGCTAAAGCCACTACCATTGTTAGCAATTTATCGTTTTGCGAATTATCTAAGTATACAGGTCGTTTACCCTTAGCTATCTTTGTCATCTCAACTACCTTTGTGGAATTGGGAACTTGTACTGAGCGAAGTCGTACCATGCGGGATCTTGCTACGCGTAGCGTCTGCGACAGGAGAAGTATAGAGAATTGTCATTGATTATTCTCTGCGTCCCCTCATCCCCCTCATCTCCCTCATCCCCCTCATCCCCCTAGCCTCTCACTTAGTTGCAGTCAAAACAAACCAAGTACCTCGGTTGCTAGAGTTACCATTGGGTGCTTTTGGTTTCCATGCACCGTTAGGGACAAACTTCTCAAACACATGATCTGCTGCGAAACCGGCTTTGGTAACTAATTCAACTAAATCTAAATCGCGCATCGCGCTCCAGAAAGGTTCGTTGTTGTTAGCAGTTTCCTCATCGTATACGAACTGAGTATATAGATCCATGTGGCGATATGAGGGTGCTTCAACATGAAGCATGATGCCACCGGGAGTGAGTAGACGATAACACTCCCGCATGACTTGACGAATAGCCGACGTAGGTATTTCGTGTAGCAAAATATGGGAAACGATTAAATCAAATGATGCATCTGGAAAGTTGGTGTTTTCGGCGTTTTGCTGAGAAAAGTGTACTCTTTTTCCTAAAGCTTTGGCTCTAGCATGAGCGTAACGCAGCATCGATGGGCCTATATCTATGGCGTGGACTTCTGCATCGGGGTAGCCATCGACGTAAGGTAATGTGCTGTTACCGACAGAACATCCTATGTCAAGAATTTTTCTGGGTCGAAAGTCGGGATACTCTGGCAGTAAGTAATTTTGGACTATAGATAGCCCCATGTCATCATTTAAAGGCCCCAACCAACCAACACCATAAATATAAACTCCGCGATCATAAGTTGCACCAGCAGCAACATCGTCGGCTGTAAATTCGCTGTGATATCCTCCAGGCATACAGTGAATGTCTACAGCAGTTTGATAAGCAGGGATTTTAAAGTTGGGGTCGATTGTTAAAGTACCCAATTCTCCAGTTTTGTCTTGGGCACGCTCAATCAATTCTGGTAGTTGACGATCAACGCTGGTATTGACAGCATCCCATAACATTTCTTGGTTAATCCGCCTTAAAGCACTGTACCAATGATAGTAGGGTTCTTGCTGCATCAGTCGCCGAATTTCATACCGATTCTGGGGAGGACGCTGATTTGCTTGTTCAAACTTAGGCTTGGCTACTTGTTCATAAATTAGTTTATTAGTAGGAGCAAGTTCTCGGAAAATGTGCATTTTCAAACTGCGTACAAAGTTTTGACGTGCGAGTTCGTCGTGAGTAGCTTGTGGCAGCATCGCATGTTTGAATTGTTCATTCATCGTTGCTTCCTCCCTAAAATTTCTTTCTTGTATTTTTACAAAACTCAGTGCAGTCTTTTAATTCAGCACTCACCACTCTTCATGTAGAATTTAAAAAAATTCGTAATTCATAGTTAAATTATTTGAGGATTTAGACCCCAACTAATTTCAAACCACCGATTTAAAAATTTGGTATGGTGTTCCGCCTCTAATTACGAATTACGGTAGCGATAGCGAAGCGGTAGCGAGTCCTCGAGCGTCAGCGGTAGCGATAGCGAGTCATCGAGCGTCGGTACGAGCGTCATTACGAATTACGTTAGCGAAGCGGTAGCGAGTCCTCGATAGCGTTAGCGTTAGCGAAGCGGTAGCGAGTCCTCGAGCGTCAGCGGTAGCGAGGTACGAGCGTCAGCGTTAGCGACACAGGAGCGTCGCGTCATTACGAATTACGAATTAGTTAAATATTTAGCTACCGCCTGTACATCCTTATCACCGCGTCCAGAGCAGTTAATCACAATGCGGGGACTGTTGGTAAGTTGGGAACAGAGGGTTTCTAAATAGGCGATCGCATGTGCTGTTTCCAAAGCTGGGATAATTCCCTCTAAGCGTGACAATCTCTGGAATGCGCCTAAAGCTTCTTCGTCAGTCACGCTGTAGTATTCAGCACGATTTGTATCTTTCAAATAGCTATGTTCTGGCCCTACACCAGGATAATCTAACCCCGCACTAATCGAGTGGGCTTCAATTATTTGGCCATCGTCATCTTGCAGTAGATAACTCATTGCCCCGTGCAATACACCAACTTGTCCTTTTGTCAAGGTAGCGGCATGTTTTTGAGTATCGACACCTTCCCCAGCGGCTTCTACTCCGATTAAGCGTACAGATGACTCATGAACAAACTCATGAAATAATCCCATGGCATTAGAACCACCACCGATACAAGCCATAAGAATATCAGGTAAGCCACCCCATTTTTCCATCGCTTGAGCGCGGGTTTCTTGCCCAATGACTGCATGGAAATCGCGTACCATCATGGGGTAAGGATGGGGCCCTGCAACTGAACCCAGGATGTAATGAGTGGTTTCCACATTCGTCACCCAATCTCGAATTGCCTCTGAAGTTGCATCCTTGAGAGTTCCTGTTCCCGCCGCTACCGGACGTACTTCTGCCCCCATCAGCCGCATTCTAAACACATTTAAGGCTTGACGTTCCATATCATGAACGCCCATGTAAATTACACATTCCAAGCCAAAACGGGCGCAAACCGTGGCTGTTGCCACTCCATGCTGTCCAGCACCCGTCTCAGCAATAATTCGCTGCTTATTCATGCGCTTTGCCAATAAAACTTGACCAAGAGCATTATTAATTTTATGAGCGCCAGTATGGTTTAAGTCTTCACGTTTTAAGTAGATTTGCGGCCCTGTACCGTCGGGTTTGGCATAATGAGCAGTTAGACGTTCCGCAAAATATAACGGCGTCGCACGTCCTACGTAGTCTCGGAGCAGTTGTTGCAGTTCTGCTTGAAAATCAGAGTCATTGCGGTATTGCTGATATGCAGTTTCCAGCTCAGCCAGTGCAGGCATGAGAGTTTCTGGAACATACTTACCGCCAAAGCGCCCAAAGCGTCCCTGTGTATCAGGAACCTGAGCAGTTGACAGAAAACTTGCAAAAAGAGGAGTTGTAGTCACAGACAGTTTTTGATGAGGGGACAGACTTTATTATTATAGAAAAGTGTGAAGCACATATAATCAAAATGTCTGTCTAAAGAAAGATCATAAAGGTGTAAGCATTACATATTTATCCTAAATTTTTATTAATTTCACTCTAAAAAGCTGTGTTTCCCCACTCCCCACTCCCCACTCCCCACTCCCTCTAAATTATGTCTTCTTCCAACTCCAAATCTTCAGACAAAAACTTCGCCTACCGCGAATTTGGTAATGATAACTCTGCTGCCACAGAAAGGCCGATTGCCGAACTACCACCAAAACAACAAAATCTCAGAGTACAAGCTACTCGTGCTGGACGCAAAGGTAAAACCGTCACGGTGATTAGCGGCTTTCAAACAAAACCAGAAACCTTAGCAGATTTACTCAAACAGTTGAAAACTCAATGCGGTACAGGTGGTACAGTCAAAGATAACGAAATTGAAGTTCAAGGCGATCATAAACAAAAAATTCTCGATATTTTAATTAAGCTTGGTTATAAAGCCAAAATCAGCGGTGGTTGATGAGTACGGTTTACCGCATATAAACAGTGCTTTGAAGCCAGAGAGTTAATGTTATCTTTGAGAGTAGAAATGCATTTGAGCAGCAGTGGTAAATTAACAAAAAAGCTGCTCAGCTTGAGATAAATAGGAGGTTGAAATGGATATACTTCGCATTCTGTGTGCTATTTTCTTACCACCTCTAGGCGTATTTTTGCAAGTAGGTTTTGGTATAGACTTTTGGATTAATATACTGTTGACTTTGTTTGGTTATATTCCTGGAATTATTCACGCAGTTTGGATAATTGCGAAGAAATAATTGAGAATATCAATTAAATTCATCATTGCAATAAATTCTTTCGTAGAGACGTGCTTTTAAAACGTCTCTACAATTGTTTATGCATGTGACGATCGCATGTAACTAAAATTCTACAATATTTTCTCCTTTTGGGCGATCGCACCCCTACGAATTATCGCCATTCCCCAAGCAAAGTAAAACCCGCCCAAGAATAAGGATTTCGCCACTGTTCCTGTTGCCAAAGTTGGAGTTGTGCCGCCCTCAAAGCCGCCGCCGGAGTTTTGCCCTGCTGCAACATCTGACTGTAAAATTGCCTCATTAACAACGATGTCGCCTCATCATTCACATTCCACAAAGACACCACCACTCGCGCTGCACCTGCATACATTAATCCTCTTGTCAAGCCTACTAATCCCTCGCCTTTAACTTCTCTGCCCAAACCCGTTTCACAGGCACTTAGCACTACCAACTCAGCCGGAAAGTTGAGGTTGAAAATTTCGTTGAGTCGCAAAAAGCCTTTTTGTGGCTTCCCTTGTTTGTCTATCAGCGATAGCACAATTCCTGATAACTCTGGGTTGGTACTATCTAAAAAACCGTGAGTGGCAAAATGCAGCATCCGGTATTGACTGAGTTGTTTATTAGTTGCCCAATTGTAGTTAGCGTCAAAATCAAACGCTTGTAGATTATTTGAAGGCACTAACTTGAGTATTTCCTGTGCCTCAGTGCGAGTGTTTGGCAGTCTCTCAATTTGACTACGGTTGATGTTTATCGTTGACCGATTAAGTGCAGACTGTTGTAATTCTATATCGAGGTCATTGTCAGTATTTGTAGATTTACCTGTGACTCGTTCATCTGATGCAGTAAATACGGGGTCAGCAAGAATAGCGAGAGTTTTCGGTGCTTTGGCGCGTCCTTTGAGTTCTTGGCGGATAATGGCAATAGTTGAGGCGGAAGGTAGACTAATTATTTCGTGGTTGACTACCAAGGGTTCATAATTTGTTGTTGATTTTCCTGATGTTAACGCGGCAAAGGGGATGTATTGCAAAGCATCATCACCAACAATTACTAAACGTTTTTGCCCCAACTTTTCAGCCACAGGTGCAAGGATGAGTTTACTCAGTTCGTTAGCAGCTTTAGCGGTTTCTTCTGGCGAAACTCCCTGCATCCCAGGATTTTTAAAATAGTTGTTGTATAAATTCTTGGCTAGTTTCTCTATTTGTTCGCGTCCTGGTAGTTCGTAGGTATCGAGAGAATTGGGTGTGACAGCCCATAGATAGCTGCGTTCCTCACCCAAAGAATATTGCAATAATAGAGTATCTTTATCGAGTTGTTGCTGAATTTCACTTAAGTTCAAAGGCTGGGGATACTTGAGTGCTGCATACTCAGGGTTGGTGGCGCGGATTTTTACCTTTAGTTCTTGCTGTTGTTTGAGTAAGTCTTCAAGCTGTTGTTTAGTATCTGCGACGAGTTGGGCAGATGGTTCTTTTTGAGTTGATAATTGCGAGAGTTGTTTTTCTTTGGCATCAACTAGCAACTGTAAACGTTGTTCTTCTGCTAGCAGTTTGGGGTCAATACCTTTTTTGATATCGATGTTAGCTTCTGTTAGTAGTTCTATTAGACCACGGGCACGAGAGCGATCGCTTGCTTGCAGTGCTAAAGCGTCGTATCTTTTTGATGGGTCTTTCTTGTGCAACTGCATCAGCAAGTCGATGTAGAACTTGTAAACGCCTTGCTGTGATGCAAAGTAAGAAGCACGCAACTCTTGACTATCAATCTTGGTGCGTAAGTCTTCAATAACTTTAATTGCAGTTTCAACTTGAGTAAGGGCTTGTTGAAGGTTGCCTTGGTTGCGTTCTGCAAAAGCAATATTATAAAGGGTGGTGGCTTCCTGTGCTTTGTCACCAACTGCACGCGACATGGGTAATGCCTGATTGTAATATGAAAGTGCTTTTTGCTTGTCTCCCAATGAGGAGTGGATAAAACCAATATTATTGAGAGTAGTGGCTTGCCCTGCTTTGTCACCAACTGCACGCAATATGGGTAATGCCTGATTGTAAAACACAAGTGCTTTTTGTTTGTCTCCCAATGAGTCGTAGACTAAGCCAATATTGTTGAGAGTAGTGGCTTCCTGTGCTTTGTCACCAACTGCACGCGATATGGGTAATGCCTGATTGTAATATGAAAGTGCTTTTTGCTTGTCTCCCAATGAGTCGTAGACTAAGCCAATATTGTTGAGGATCGCAGCTTCCACTGCTTTGTTGCCAACCGCACGCAATATGGGTAATGCCTGATTGTAAAACACAAGTGCTTTTTGCTTGTCTCCCAATGAGTCGTAGACACTGCCAATATTGTTGAGGGTAATGGCAACGCCAGCTTTGTCATCAACCGCACGCAATATGGGTAATGCCTGATTGTAAAACACAAGTGCTTTTTGCTTGTCTCCCAATGAGGAGTAGATTAAGCCAATATTGTTGAGGGTAGCGGCTTCCCCTCCCCTGTTACCAACTGCACGCGATATCGGTAATGCCTGATTGTAAAACACAAGTGCTTTTTGCTTGTCTCCCAATGAGGAGTAGACACTGCCAATATTGTTGAGGGTAATGGCAACGCCAGCTTTGTCATCAACCGAACGCAATATGGGTAATGCCTGATTGTAAAACACAAGTGCTTTTTGCTTGTCTCCCAATAAGTTGTAGACTAAGCCAATATTGTTGAGGATAGTGGCTTCACCTTCCCTGTCACCAACTGCACGCAATATCGGTAATGCCTGATTGTAAAACAGAAGTGCTTTTTGCTTGTCTCCCAATAAGTTGTAGACTAAGCCAATATTGTTGAGGGTAGTGGCTTCCTTTACTTTGTCACCGACTTGCCGCCAAAGTTTTAATGCTTCTTGCCATTTATTAGTTGCTTGTTGCAGCGATTCTGCTGTTCCTTGTTTGTAAAGTTCTAACCCCTCTTGAAGGAGTCGTTCCGCAGCAGCGCGAGTTGCATCTTGCTGTGTTGTTGACTGTTGTGCTATCTGCAATGGTGTATTGCTCAGTGTTGCTCTCACGCTATCAGATAGCAAAACTACACTTAACAACAAAGTTAAACCGCAACGGGTAAAGTTTGGTAAAAAGCACCAGAAAATCCACTGTTTATTTTGCATCAACTGGGGGGATTGGGGTGTAAGGGAAATGAGAATTTAAGCAAGTGCTTACGCAGTTGCTTGTTAACTACGAATTACGAATTACGCGCTTCGCAGCGGTAGCGAGTCCTCGATAGCGTTAGCGTAAAGCCTACGGCATAGCTTCGCTTAGAGCAACACAGGAGCGTCGCGTCATTACGAATTACGAATTATTTAAGAGACATTGCTCTCATGGAATAATTATTGAGTTGTTCTGGGAGATATTACTGAAAATTTATTCTGATTTTATAGAGGCGAGGAGCGATCGCATTTCTGGTTTCTGTTTTTGAAACGTATTCACTCAATTTAGGCTGATTTTCTCTTGAATACTGGCAATTTATGCTATTTGACAGCAAAGTAAAATATATCTAGTGCAGAAGTTCTTGCTCACCCATGACCTACTCAGACACCACTCGCCTTGATCGCATCGAAGCCCTGATACAATCCAATAGTCAGCAGATAGAATCTAATAGCCGACAACTCGCACAACTATCGCAAACTACGCAATTTTTGACCACCGCGCAGCTAGAATTGGCTCGTTCAGTCGATGTCATTGCTCGAAGAATGGATAGACTAACTGAGCGAGTTGACCAAGTTGAGCAGCAAATATCAATTTTGGTAGAATCACAGCAAGGGTTGTTTGAATCACAACGTTCTATAGCTGCAAGTATGGAGAGGATGACGGCTGTGCAGCAACAAATGGCTGAACAACAGGGGCAAATGCTTGAACAACAAGCATCAGCTAATGCTGCGATAGAACGATTAGACAGGATTTTAGATTATCTCATGCGACATGATGGCGATCGCGAATAATTCACTTAGCGATATTTTGACAAACACCGCACCCCTACGAATTATCGCCATTCCCCAAGCAAAGTAAAACCCGCCCAAGAATAAGGATTTCGCCACTGTTCCTGTTGCCAGAGTTGGAGTTGTGCCGCCCTTAAAGCTGCTGCCGGAGTTTTGCCTTGCTGCAACATCTCGCTGTAAAATTGCCTCATCAACAACGATGTCGCTTCATCATCAACACTCCACAAAGATACCACGACTCTTGCCGCACCAGCATACATTAGTCCTCTTGTCAACCCTACTAACCCTTCTCCCTGAACTTCCTGACCTAAGCCAGTTTCACAGGCACTCAGCACCACCAACTCGGCGGGAAAGTTGAGGTTGAAAATTTCGTTGAGTCGCAAAAAGCCTCTTTGCGGTTTGCCTTGTTTGTCTACTAAAGATAAAACTATTCCTGACAACTCTGGGTCATTGCTATCAGCGAAGCCGTGGGTAGCAAAATGCACCATTTGGTATTGACTGAGTTGTTTGCTAGTTGCCCAGTTATAGTTGGCATCAAAATCAAAAGCTTGTAAACTCCGATCTTTAGGTACAAGTTTGAGAATTTCTTGCGCCTCGTTGCGAGTCCCTTGCAGTCGTTCAATGTTGCTGCGGTTAACGCCTCTGGCTGACCGTTGCAGGGCAGACTCTTGTAATTGCAAATCAAGGTCATTGGTAGTATTTGCAGCTTTGCCGGTCACGCGTTCATCCGATGCGTTGAATACGGGGTCAGCAAGAATGGCTAGAGTTTTTGGGGCTTTGGCACGTCGCTGTATTTGTTGGCGAAGAATCGCAATTGTGGAAGCAGAAGGTAGAGTGATAATTTCATGGTTGACTACCAATGGTTGATAATCTGGTGAAGCTGTAGATTTTCCTGTGGTTAATGCAGCAAAAGGAATGTATTGCAACGCATCATCCCCAACAATCACTAAGCGTTTTTGTCCCAACTTATCAGCCACAGGTGCAATGATGAGTTTACTTAATTCATTGGCGGCTTTGGCGGTTTCTTCTGGGGAAACTCCCTGCATCCCTGGATTTTTTAAGTAGTTGTTGTACAAATTCTTGGCTACTTTTTCTATCTGTTCACGTCCAGGGAGTTCGTAAGTGTCGAAAGAATTGGGAGTGATAGCCCAAAGATAGCTGCGTCCTTCACCCAAGGAATACTGTAATAGTAGAGTATCTTTATCTAGTTGCTGTTGAATTTGAGGTAACGTCAGAGCTTCAGGATACTTTAAAGCAGCATACTCAGGGTTTTGATTGCGGATTTTGGTTTTGAGTTGTTGCTGTTGGTCGAGGAGATTTTTGACATCTTCAATCACAGCGATCGCTTGCTTTTGAGTATCATTTTTATTAGCTAGGTCTGAAAGTTTTTTCTCTTGAGCTTCGATGCGCCATTGCAAACTCCGTTCTTGTGCGAGTAATTTCGGGTCAACGTCTTTACGAATATCTACCCTAGCTTCAGTTAAAAGTTCTACCAAGCCCCTAGCACGAGAGCGCTCGCTAGCTTGCAGTGCCAAAGCGTCGTATCCTTTAGATGGATCTTTTTTGTGCAGTTGCATTAATAAATCGATGTAGAACTGGTAATACTTCTGGACAGTGGCAAAGTAGGAGGTACGCAGTTCTTGACTAGTGACTTTAGTACGTGTATCTTCAACGATTTTAATAGTTGCTTGAATTTGCGGGAGAGCAGTGGTAAGATTGCCACGATCGCGTTCCGTCACTGCCAGATTGTAGAGTGTGTCAGCTTCCTCTGTGCGATTGCCCAAATTTCGCCACAATCCTAATTGTTGATTGTAAGTGGCGATCGCTTGTTGCGGTTGCTTGAGTGATTTGTAAGTCTTACCGATGTTACCTAAATAAGTAGCTTCTGCATACTTATTACCTATCTTCCGCATCAAAGAAGTTGCCTGCACAGAGGCATCCAGCGCTTTTTGATAATCGCCCGATGCTTGATATACTACGCCTAACAAGGCAAGGGCACCAGCTTCGCCCAAGCTGTTTTTTTGTTGACGTGACAATAAAAGCGCTTGATTGGCTGTATCAAATGCCTTGGGATAATCTTTCAATGATTCATAAACTCTAGTGATGCTAATCAGTGTGGCAATTTCCTGAAAAGAATCACCTTGTTCGCGCTCCAACTTTAGTGCTTGGTTGTAATATTCCAGTGCTTTGGAATATTCTGCTGTTGTTCGGTAAACAGTGCCGATGTTCTCTAAAGTTTGCGCTTCCCTGCCGCGATCGCCTATTTTCTGAAATATCTCTAGTGCTTGATTGAAAGTTTCAATACTCAATTTGTAGTCACCCAATGCTCTATATACTAGAGCTATATCCTTGAGAGTATCCGCTTCTCTAGAACGCTCACCCACCTGACGGCTGAGATCCAGGGCTTGGTTGTATGAGTTGAGTGCTTGCTGATAATCACCGAATGATTTATAAATTCCCGCAATCAACGAGAGCGTAAAAGCTTCCCTGTCACGATTTTTGTTGGCACGCTGCAACACTAGTGCTTGGTTTAAGGAATTTAGTGCTTGCTGCTTTTCTCCCAATTGGTCGTAGACAAAGCTGATTAGATTGAGAACTTCGGCTTCTCCATAACGATCACCTGCTTTTTGCAATAGCGATCGCGCTTGGTTATAATATTCTATAGCTTTTTGAGGCTCGCCCAATGAATTATAGCCTCTAGCAATGCCCGTGAGAGTAAAAGCTTGATTTCTCAAGTTCAATGCTAGGGCTGTACCAGACAGATTTCCTTGAGCTTGCTTTTGCAGTTTCAGCGCTTGTTCGGACGATTCTAGCGCTTTTTGATACTCGCCCACAGAGAAATAGACAGTGCTGATTTGGTTGAGAACATCGGCTTGTCCAGTCAAATTCTTTGTTTGACGTTGAAGCTCCAGCGCTTGATTATAAAAGTCTAAAGCTTTTTGACGTTCACCCAATTGGGTATAGATTAAGCCCAGATCCTTGAGGATATCAGCTTGTTCATTGAGATTTTTCTGGGCACGCTCAATTACCAAGGCTTGATTGTAGTAATCAACTGCCTTCTGCGTTTGGCCTAATTGAAAGTAGATTTGACCAATACTGACTAACGTTTTTGTTTCAAAATCAGGTTTTTTTTCAGCCCGAAATAGTAACAGTGCTTGGTTGTAAGACGAAAGCGCTTTTTGTTTTTCACCCAAACTAGACAAGGCCCTTGCAACAGAACTAAGCATTACAGCTTCTCCAAAACGGTCTTTGAGTTCTCGCCTAATCGCTAGCCCTTGATTGAAAAAGTCTAATGCCTTTTGGTTGTCATTCTGGGTAAAGTAGAGAGTACCGATGCTCAAAAGTGTATTCGCTTCCCAATTGCGATCGCCTATTTGCCGCCAGATTTTTAGCGCCTGTTCATATTTTGCGATCGCTTGTTGTCTAGATGCTGCTGTACCTTGTTGATACAGCTTCTCTGCTTCGCTCATCAACTGCTGTGCCTGTGCAGCAGCTTGTTTAGTATTTGGTTGCGTTGTTCCTGATTGCTGTGCTATTTGCAACTTCGTATTTACTTGTCTTGCCCCTACCGCATCTGCTAGCAAAATCAAACCAAGTAAAAAAGTTAGACTATAGCGGGTAACATTTGCGAGATAACAGCAGAGAATATACGTAAACTTTACTTTTTTCATCACTTTGAGGACTTAGTTAAATAATTCGTAATTCGTAATGACGCGACGCTCCTGTGTCGCTCTAAGCGAAGCTATGCCGTAGGCTTTACGCTGACGCTATCGAGGACTCGCTACCGCTACGCTAACGTAATTAAGTTTTGTGTTGGGGTTAAATCCCCATTACAAAACTTGCCGATTATAGAACCGGGGGACTTAAACCCACGGAACTAGTTAATAATTACGCAAACAAAAATACTACCATTTGTAAATTATTTATTTGTCTTCAGCAGTAAGCTGTTCCACATATAACTTGCATAATTAGGGCGGGCAAGATGCCCACCCCACAAGAGTTTTATTTAATTTGATTATGTAATTTAGATGTTTTTTAGCTTATTGCTGAAAACTTATTGTTATTTTATGAATCTACCCAACAATACCTGTTGTGGTTGCAGTTTTTGCAACCAGCAAGTAAAAACTGTTCCCTACCTCATAGTTGCGATCGCGACTTATCTGGTATTTAATTAATCACTAATAATTACTGCATCTGTGCAAAAACCGTAAAAACCTCACCCCCCTCATCCCCCTCATCCCCTAGCCTCCGCCAAACACAACATCACCTCTCCAACCCACCTTGATGTTCACACTTCACATCTTCATGCAGCATATCTACCTCTGCAAGTCGAACTACATTTGAGCATTGCGGTTGAATGACTTGACTAAAAACTGCCCACACCAAGCTACGCGTTACATCCAATCCGGTTTTCAGCCAAGATTCACGATTGCCAGGAATGCCTTGCTCTGGCACAATCTCTGTCTCTACCCAAATGCCATGAGCGCCCAAAAGAATCTGCGCGAGCAATTTAGCTCTTGGTAAGTGAGTAGGAGAAGTAATCAGTCTTACCTTATGCGCTTTCCAAGCGTGCAAAATTGGAATACTATAGTAAAAATTTTCAAAAGTGGAATTCGCGCACTTTTCTAACCAAACGTTTTGTAAACTCGCAGTTTCCCGCTGAAAAATTAGCCATAAACAGCGATCCGCCGAACCGCGAGAAATTAAAATTGGCGTTTGTGGATGTTGTTTTGCCAATTTGGCAACATAGATTTCCCGGCTAATACTGCCACCAAGCACAAAAAAACTGTCTACTGGTTGGGAAACCGCGATCGCTAAGGTTATGGCCGTACAAACTAGCCAGATGCCCAAAAAAAAGCTTAATCCGTAAGCTAATATTTGTAACAATTTCCGTAGTTTAGCAAATTTTCCCTGAAAGCTAATAAGTAATTTAATATTAAATTTACGTTTCATGACTTAAGTAAAAAAGCATATTTGGTTACACTCTAAAAGTCCTGCAATTTACCTATCTAGGTGCTATCTTAAAAAAGTAATCTAAAATGCCGAAATGACGCTAATCAAAGTGTCACATCATTATTCTGGCCTTCCGGAAAAGGCAAGAAAAGTGAGAAATGGTTGTTAACAACAAATGCAGTAATTTCAGCATCCTAACAGAGTCAAAGGGTGAGAGGAGCATAGCTGAGTTTGGGGTATAAAAACTTAAAAATTTCTAGAAAGCCTGATTGTTAAACTGTCAACAACACAATTATTTCAGCTAAATATACATGAACCAATCTGCGAAAAGTTACTCACCGCTCCAGGTAGCCTTGATTGGTGGAGCGATCGCCACAACTGCTGCTTTATCCGTATTTGGCCCTGCTTGGACTCGCTGCGTCCGAGCTTCGCTAGCCATGCAAGATAGCCCAAAAACAATAGTTGATCAAGCTTGGCAAGTAGTAAACCGTGAATACGTTGATGGCAAGTTTAATCAACAAGATTGGCTAGCAGTTAGAAAAAGCTTATTAAGTAAAGAATATTCATCCACTGAAGAAGCTTACACCGCTATCCGCGAAGCTTTACAAAAATTAGGAGATCCTTACACTCGGTTTATGGATCCCAAACAATATGAAGCTTTAACCAGCCAAACCTCCGGAGAAGTCTCTGGAATTGGCATTCGCATGGAATTAAACGAAAAAACCAAGCGGTTGACTGTTGTCGAAGCTATAGATAATTCTCCAGCCCTGAAAGCTGGAATTAAAGCAGGTGACGTAATTGTGGCAATTGATGGCAAAGCCACCCTCAAGATGAAAGTGGATGATGCCTCAAAACTAATTCGCGGTAAAGCAGGTACTCCCATCACTTTGCGTCTGCAAAGAACAGGACGCAGCCCCTTTGAATTAAAGCTCACAAGAGCGAATATTGAAGTACCAACGGTGCGTTACACCCTGAAACAAGAAGGGAATCGGCGCGTTGGCTATATCCGTTTGCAAGAGTTTAGCGCCCATGCAGCCGAACAAATGCAACGAGCTATTCGTGACTTGAACAGCAAGAAAGTCGATGCTTATGTGTTGGACTTGCGGGGAAACCCTGGTGGTTTGTTGCAAGCAAGCATTGAAATTGCCCGTATGTGGCTGGATAATGGTGCAATTGTCAAGACGGTAGATCGACAAGGACAAAGCGACGAAACCAAAGCCAATCGCACTGCTTTGACAAATCGCCCTCTGGCAATATTGGTGGATGGTAATTCAGCTAGTGCCAGTGAAATTCTTACAGGAGCGCTCAAGGATAATAACCGAGCTGTGGTTGTAGGTAGTCAAACTTTTGGTAAAGCTTTAGTCCAGTCGGTTCATGAACTCTCCGATGGTTCAGGTTTGGCTGTCACTATTGCCCATTACTATACACCCAAGGGAACGGATATCAACCACAAGGGGATCACCCCAGATATTGAGCAAAAACTGACAGATGCACAAGAGCGGCAGTTGGCTTATAATCCAAACCTAGTGGGAACTAAGAGCGATCCGCAATATGCCAGAGCGATCGCAATTCTATCTACCCGCAACTATGCCCAACCTCCGGTAAATCAACCTTCTTCTTTCCAACCGATGAGTGTTCGCGCTAGAGATTTGCAATTTTAAATTGATATCAAACTTTTCAGATCTCCGGCTTCTTAAGAAGTCGGGGATTTTGTTTTTTATGGAATTAAATAAAATATAAATTAAGCTGACGGGTTGACATGTTGCACTATTTTTTGTGAGCTTCAAACATTTGGGATCGGGAATACTATTTAATAGTTACAAATCCCCCATCTCAGATTTATGAATAGTCAACCAGTCGATGCAACCACCATTCACAACTGCTTACCGCAGGTGTCGGTGGTTATTCCTATTTATAACGGTGAGACAGATTTACCAGACTTAATTAATTGTCTATTGTCTCAAAATTATCCCCAAGACCGTGTAGAGTATTTGCTAGTAGACAACAATAGTAGCGATCGCACTCTCACCATCTTAAAAGCAGCCGCTGAAAATAACCCAGTTACAATTCGCCCATTGAGCGAAAATCAAATCCAAAGCTCCTACGCAGCCCGTAATACTGGCATTCGCGCCGCTTCTAGCAAAATTATCGCCTTTTGTGATGCTGATTGCCGCCCACAACCTCAATGGTTAGATGCATTAATTAAACCTTTTGTCAATCCAGAAATAATAATTGTTGTGGGTGAAATTTTACCTCTACCAAGCAAAAATCTGCTAGAACAACACGCAGATAGGGAGCAAACTTTATCACAAAAGCATACTCTCAAGCATCCTTTTTGTCCCTATGGTCAAACTGCGAATTTGGCAATTCGACGCATCGCTTTAGAAAAAGCAGGTTTATTTCGTCCTTATCTTACCAGTGGTGGTGATGCAGATATCTGCTGGCGAATTTTGAGGGAAAATATCGGGTGTTTAGAATTTGCTCCCCAAGCGATTGTTCAGCATCGCCACCGCGCCACACTCCAGGAACTGCGAAGTCAATGGCAACGCTATGGGCGCTCAAATCGCTATTTGCACGAACTCCACGGTATAGATTTGATGCGAGAAATTTCCCTCAAAGAATGCAGCTATCGCTTAGCACGTTGGTTAGTCAAAGAAGTCCCAACAGCAAGTCTCAAAGCGATCGCAGGCAAAGCCACTCTTGTAGATTTATTAAATACACCCATCGGTTTGTTCACAGCCAGAGCGCGATACACTGGGCAACGTGACGCTAAATTGCCTGAAAATGCCAAGATAATTGACTGGTTGTGAGAATTTAATCGCTTGTATACAATGTATACACAATGCCATAACAAATGAAAAAGTTAAAATGTCTCAAAGCGAAGTTGTCACCGTTCGATTAACGCCAGAGATCAAAGCCAAACTTGATGCTCTTGCCCAAAGTACACAACGCAGCAAGTCTTGGTTAGCCGCAGAAGCGATCGCTTTGTATGTAGAACAGCAAAGTTGGCAAATTCAAAAGATTGAAGAGGCCGTGAAAATTGCTGATAGCCCACAAGCTAAATGGATTGCCAGCGAGGAAGTGGAGGCTTGGCTTGAGTGTTGGGGAACAGAAGATGAAAAACCTGCGCCATGCGTTTAGTTTTTCTCTCACTTGCTGTCGAAGATTTGGTAAGCATCCGCGAGTATATTGTTGATAATAATCCCTCAGCTGCTAGTCAGGTTAGCACACGTTTAAAGCAGATTATTAAAAAATTGATTGTCATGCCAAATCTCGGTAAACCTGGACGAGTTTTTGGCACAAGAGAATTAGTCACACCAAAGATTGGTAAAACTGTGTATGTGATAGTGTACAGAGTAAAGGAAACTCGCTTAGAGATTCTGCGTATCTTACCAGGAATGCGAGATATTGACTTTATTCTTGACCAAAGCGAAGAGAGCAAAGAATAATCAATACTCCATACTTGGACTCCACTTAGTACAAGTTCCCCATACTTCTTCTGTCAAAGACGCTACGCGTAGCTTGCTTAAGCGTAGCAGTACAACTTTGCTCGGTACAAGTTCTCGACAATAAATAACAATTGCTTGCCAACTTTCGCTAAATTGGAAAAAGGTAAACTCAAGGAAACTTTCAATGTCACCACAACTGTTACTGGTAGATGATGAACCGGGATTGCGGGAAGCCGTGAGAGACTATTTACAAGAAAGCGGTTTCAGCGTTCAAGTTGCCAGTAACGCCCGCGAAGGCTGGGATTTGATGCAACAAAATACACCTGACTTAGTAATTTCCGATGTAATGATGCCGCAGGTAGATGGCTATCAGTTCCTCAAGCAACTGCGAGAAGACCCCCGCTTTCAAGCGCTGCCTGTGATATTCTTGACTGCGAAAGGGATGACAGGCGATCGCATCCAAGGTTATCAAGCTGGTGTTGATGCTTATTTGCCTAAACCCTTTGATCCAGATGAGTTAGTGGCAATAGTCGAAAACTTGCTTGCTCGTCGTGCCACCACGCCTGCAACGACATCAGAAGAGACTGAAACTCATGATATTGCCGAATTAGCTAATCAAATTGCTCAAATTAAAGCATTATTGACTCAAAGAAGTGCAATTTCTCAATCTCCAGCTCCTTTTAAAATTGATTTGACTCCCAGAGAACAAAGCGTTTTAAATTTAGTAGCTGAAGGGTTGATGAATAAAGAAATTGCCCGTCGCTTAGAAACTAGCGTCCGCAACGTAGAAAAATACGTCAGCCGTTTGTTTAGTAAAACTGGGACTAATAGCCGTACAGAGTTAGTTCGTTTTGCTTTAGAACATGGTTTAGCTAAATAAGCTGAAATGGAACAGGGAAAACTAAATATTTTACGAATTACGAATTAATATTAGCTATTAATAATTCGTTTTATGGAAACATAAATATCTGGGAATGCCAGCGGTTGAATTATGCCTTCAGTTAGTGTAAGTTTAGTTGCGTATTCTCCATTTAAAATTTCTCGAAATACTACTAAATTTAGCTGTTTAAGATTGACAACCCAATATTCTAAAATCCCTACCTGGGCGTAGATTTGGCTTTTGGTTTCTAAATCTTTTTCTAAACTGGAGTTAGCATACTCAATCAACCAGAAAATATTTTCTGGATAAGGATGATGCTCTCGATACTCACGTCCTAAACGTTGGACAATAGCAATATCTGGTTCTGGTTCCGAGTCGTTGGGTAGGGTGATAGGCTTAGCTTGACGAATTTTGGCATAATCGCCCAATAATTTTGCTAGATACTCACCAGCTTCATCACTACAATAAGCATGAGGTTCGCCTTCTGGTGACATTTCAACGATTTCTCCTTGTAGTAGTTCAACCTGGCGATCGCTCAAAATGCCAGCGTCAATCATGCGATGATATTCATCAATCGTCCACTTCGCAACTATCACACTCATGACGATTAATTCCTCCCAATGTCTAATTCACTATTAGAAGATATCGCTAACTCAGTTTCAGGATCAAAAAAGTGAATTTTTTCAGCAGTTAGTGATAACCATACCTGCTCGCCAACACGCACTAATCGCTCAGATGGTATTCGGACTTGAAAATGGGGAGTGGGGAGTGGGGAGTCGGAAGTGGGGAAAGAGAGGTTTTCATGTTCTCCTGGTTCACCTAATCTGACAGACACAAAGGTATCATTACCAAGATTCTCTACTATATCTACTTGCGCGGGGAGATTTTTAGTAGCAGGTAAACTCAAGCTTAAATGTTCTGGACGAATCCCTAAAATTAGGGTTTGTTTGCCGTATTTTTGTAGGGCTTTTCCCCAAACTTCTGGGAGTGTGAGACGGAACAGAGGATGAGTAATTAACAGGGGAGCATGAAACTCTACAGAAATAAAATTCATCGGTGGTGAACCAATGAACTCTGCGACAAAGCGGTTAGCCGGATTGTTGTAAAGTTCCAACGGGGCTGCGACTTGCTGAATTTTACCCTCAGACATAATCGCAATCCGATCGCCCATTGTCATCGCTTCTGTTTGATCGTGGGTAACGTAAATCGTCGTTGTTCCTAGTTGGCGTTGTAACTTGACAATTTGGGCGCGAGTTTCCGCCCGGAGTTTGGCATCTAAATTAGATAGTGGTTCATCCATCAAAAATACTTGAGGATTGCGAGCGATTGCTCTTCCTAATGCAACTCGTTGTCTTTGTCCCCCAGATAATTGTTTGGGTAAGCGTCTGAGCAAAGCTTCAATTTGCAACAACTGAGCAACAGTACGCACCCGTTCATCTACCGCTCGTTCTTTTTGGGAAATGTAGCGTAGTCCCTTCGGTAGCGATCGCGTCATCCCTACGAAGAGATTTTCTGCTAAAGAGAGTGGGGAGTGGGGAGTGGGGAGTGGGGAGTGGTGATTTTCCCCCAATTGCCGACGACGCAATCCAAAGGCGATATTGTCGTACACCGTCATATGGGGATAGAGCGCGTAATTTTGAAACACCATAGCAATGTCTCGTTCTTTGGGAGGCAAATCATTAATCAAGCGATCACCTACCCAAATATTACCGCCAGTCATCACTTCCAGCCCCGCGATTAACCGCAGTAAAGTACTCTTACCACAACCAGAAGGGCCTACCAGCACCATAAATTCGCCATCTGCGATCGTCAAATTAATCCGTCGCAAAACATTTACACTTCCCCCACGTTCTGGTGCGGCATCGCTTTTCTTGCCAGCTGGGAGTTGAGTTTGTGAGGTTACGGCTTCCCCTTTGCGAGCAGGGAAAGTTTTATAAACATTTTCTAAAATAACTTGCGTCACGAGTAATTATTTATTGTCATTGGTCATTAGTCATTAGTTATATGACGAAAGATAGTTTAGCGCCCATGATACACGTTCCCGGTAAATACGAAAAGTTAAAAAAATAGATTGAATCACAAAAAGTAAATTACCCTTGATGCTAGGGCTGTTAGGAGGTGTTGTCATGAATACTGATGTACCCGCGAATCCTTCCCAAGACCCAAGTGTTAATCCTAATCATGACATTGTAGACGTACAAAACACAGATTGTTGCATTGTGGGTGGAGGGCCGGCGGGGGCTATTTTGTCTTTGTTGTTGGCGCGTCAAGGTATTTCTGTGATTTTGCTAGAAGCACATAAAGATTTTGATCGTGACTTTCGGGGGGATACAATTCATCCATCGGTGATGGAAATTATGGAGGAATTGGGCTTAAGCGATCGCTTGCTGCAATTACCCCACGCTAAGATGCGCCAAATCCAAGTGCAAACTCCCCAAGATACAATCACATTGGCAGATTTTAGTCACTTAAAAACTCGTTATCCCTACATTACAATGCTGCCACAGGTGAAATTCTTAGAGTTCATCACCGAACAAGCGCGACAATATCCTAATTTTCAATTGTTGATGGGTGCGAATGTACAAGAATTAATTATCGAAAATGGCGTGATTCAAGGTATCCGCTATCGTGGACATGGTGGTTGGCATGAAATTAGAGCGATACTCACCGTGGGTGCAGATGGACGCCACTCAAAGCTTAGGCAACTGGGTGATTTTACATCAATCGAAACCTCACCACCAATGGATGTGCTTTGGTTTCGTCTACCCCGCCATGCAGGAGATCCTGAAGCGGGAATGGGGCGCTTTGGGCAAGGACATATTTTAGCAATGCTTAACCGTGGTGATGAGTGGCAAATCGCCTATGTGATACCCAAAGGCGGCTATCAACAATTACGAGCCACTGGTTTAGAAGTATTAAAAAAATCCGTAGTTGAAATAGTGCCAGAATTTAGCCAACGCATTTCTAATTTACACGATTGGTCACAAGTAGCCTTTCTCTCAGTCGAGTCTAGCCGCGTCAAGCACTGGTATCGTCCAGGACTGCTGTTGATTGGTGATGCAGCTCACATCATGTCTCCTGTTGGTGGAGTTGGCATCAACTATGCTATTCAAGATGCTGTAGTAGCAGCGAATATACTTAGCAAGCCACTTCAAAACAAACATGTAGAACTCAGTGATTTAGCCAAAGTCCAACGCCAGCGTGAGTTACCCACACGCATTATTCAAGGATTTCAAACTTTTATTCAAAAACAGATATTTGCCCCAATTCTCAGTTCAAATCGTGCCTTTGTTCCGCCTCTTTTATTACGCTTACCCATCTTGCGTGATCTTCCAGCCCGGTTAATTGCTTTAGGCGTTTTCCCGGTTCATGTGCAAGGGAGTGGGGAGTAGGGAGTGGGGAGTGGGGAGTGGGGAATTGGGAATTATCATTTGTCATTGGTTATTCTCCGCGTCTTTGCGTCTCCCTCATCCCCCTCATCCCCCACTCAGCACTATTTCGGTAATCAGTTTTTGAATTTTAAATTTTGAATTCTGCAATAAAGTGGTACAATTATACTACTCATGCAGAATTCAATCCTCGTTCTAGTCAGGTGTAGGTGACGAATAGTATCTCAGATACTTTTCTAAGCGATCGCCTGGCTTTTATGCTAGAAAAGACTCAAATCAAGGAATCAACTTTAGAATTATAAAAAATGTAAACTATTGAGTCAAAGTATTAATTATTTTCAATCAGCGTTTTTCTAATCAGGAGGTATGGTAATGAACAACTGTGTTTTGATGGCGGAAATTATTCAAGAGCCACAACTACGCTACACAGCCGATAATTTAGCTGTTACAGAAATGCTTGTACAGTTTCCCAATTCTCAGCGAGCAGAAGACTCGCCAGCGACGCTGAAAGTTGTCGGTTGGGGTAATTTGGCCACAGAAATTGAGCAAAAATATCATCAAGGCGATCGCGTCATTCTAGTAGGGCGCTTAGGTATGAATACTATTGAGCGTCCAGAAGGCTTTAAAGAAAAACGCGCTGAATTAACAGTACAACAAATTCAAGCCGTTGGTGGCAGTTTCAGTACTGATCCCTTACCAACAATGAACCCACAAGCCACAGAAACCACTCCACGACAACCATCCTCAGAAGTAGCATCTTCCCCAAAAAATGCTCCTAATTACGAGGATTCACCACGTCCCGCAGCGACCCCAGCAACAAATAATACTAGCGTCATTCCTCCAGCACCAACACCCGAAACCACAAATTATCCCCAACCAACACCAGAAGACCCCAGCATGGACGATATCCCATTCTAGGTATCTATTTTTACAATTTAGTTTGAAGCTTTCATCATCTTGACATCCTGCCTATCCTGATATTTATGGATTAGGCAATTTGATTTTACTAAATAAATATACTCAATTGTGGCAATATCTTGGCAACTTTTACGACAAAATTAACAATAATAACTAGTAAAAGGCGTATTGTTGAGCTTGTAGACTATGATCCTCAATAGTCTCAGATATTTTCTGAAATCAAAAGCATCATTGCAAATAAATTGGAAGATTTAGCTTAGCCATAGAACATATTGGTAGCACTTCAGTACCTGGTCTAGCGGCAAAACCAATTATTAACATAAATGTAGTGATAGCATCAAACAATCAACTTTCTAAAAATTTAACCTCCCAAACTCTTATTCTCTGTGTCTCTGCGGCTCTGCGTGAGCATAATTCATTTTTTCACTCAGCAACACCCAAAACCACTGTTAAAATCAGATAAATTTCAGCCAAGATTAATACCCGACTCCCATGAGAGAAAATGTCCTAGAAGTTCGCAATTTACAAGTTGAGTTTTCCAGCGATGGTGACAGCATCAAAGCTGTAGATAGTATTTCCTTTCAGTTGCAAAGAGGTGAAACTTTAGGAATAGTGGGAGAGTCGGGCAGCGGCAAATCAGTAACAGCACTAGCTGTGATGGGTTTATTACAACCCCCTGGCAAAATTACTGCTGGTGAAATTTGGTTTCGTCATCAAGAGAACGCTACACCACTTGATTTAGCAGCATTACCTCCCAAACAAATGCAGCTACACCGGGGTGGCGATATCGCCATGATTTTTCAAGAACCGATGAGTTCACTCAACCCAGTTTATACCATTGGGTTTCAAATTACTGAAGCAATAATGCGGCATCAAAATGTATCAGCCGCTGAAGCCAAACGAATTGCGATCGCAGGTTTGCAAGAAGTAAAATTATTACCTAGCGATGAACAGATCCGCAACCAATATATTGAAACTTGGGATCAAATCAATGCAGATTCACCAACTATAGATGAGCAAAAAATAGCACAGTTGGTCAAGCAGCACAAAGAATCAATGCTAGAACGCTACCCTTACCAACTTTCTGGTGGTCAGTTGCAACGGGTAATGATTGCGATGGCAATTTCTTGTAACCCATTATTGTTGATTGCTGACGAACCAACCACCGCCTTAGACGTCACAGTCCAAGCAACCATCATCGACTTGTTGCGAGAACTGCAACAAAGCCGCAACATGGCAATGATTTTCATTACCCACGACTTAGGATTAATTGCAGAGATTGCCGACCAAGTAGCGGTAATGTACAGGGGTAAAATTGTCGAGTACAACGCAGCAGAGCAAATTTTTAGCAGTCCTCAGCATCCATATACTAAAGGCTTAATTGCTTGTCGCCCTACACTTAACCGTCGCCCTCAAAAATTACTCACTGTTGCTGACTACATGAGTGTAGAAGAAACAGCAACAGGACAATTAGTAATTCAGGCAAAAGAACCACCACAATCTCAAGAAGTCAGCACCGAAAACATCAATCAAAGATTAGTAAATCTGGAAAAAGCACAACCTCTACTCCAAGTTCGGGATTTAAAAGTTGGGTTTCCAGTCAAAGGTATATTTGGTGGGACAAAACGCTATTATATGGCCGTAGATGGCGTTTCTTTTGATGTTAAACCAGGGGAAACATTGGGTTTAGTAGGAGAATCTGGTTGTGGTAAAACCACTCTTGGCAGAGCCTTACTACTATTGATGAAACCTATGAGTGGTCAAATCATCTTTGATGGGCAGGATATTACAGAAATCATCGATGCATTTGGTTATCAGCCTTCAATATCACTATCATTTAATGACTCATTCATGTCACGAGATGATATGAAATTGGGGATAAATTTGCAGATGGGGTTGAAAAAGCGCAAAACCTTCAAAGGGTACAGAATGCCCAAATTGCGGCGGGAAATGCAAATTATTTTTCAAAATCCTTTCAGTTCCCTTGACCCCCGCATGAAAGTAGGAGCTGCAATTATAGAACCTTTGGAGATTCATGCCATTGGTAACAGTAAAAAAGAACAACTCGATCGCGCCGTTTACCTATTAGAAAGAGTAGGATTAAATGCAGACGCAATGAATCGTTATCCGCATCAATTTTCTGGAGGTCAACGTCAGCGGATTTGTATCGCCCGTTCCTTAGCATTAAACCCCAAATTCATTATCTGTGATGAATCTGTTTCCGCATTGGATGTATCGGTACAGGCGCAAGTATTGAATTTATTGAAAGAACTACAAGCAGATTTTCAACTCACCTATATCTTTATTTCTCACGATTTAAGCGTGGTGAAATTTATGAGCGATCGCATTTTAGTGATGAATCGCGGTAAAATCGTCGAGCAAGGTACGTCCGAAAGTATTTACCAAGAACCTCAAGAAGAATACACACAAAAATTAATTGCCTCAATTCCTACTGGTAGTCTCGAACGCGTGCAAAATCGGCAGGTTAAGGTTTTGTAAGTAGCAATTAGATTTTTATTGAGCATGTTCGTAGCAGTTCTGAGCTACGAGATAAAGCAACTTAAATAATTCGTAATTCGTAATGACGCTCGAGGACTCGCTACCGCTGACGCTAACGTAATTCGTAATTAACAAAACGTTGCAATTACACTACTCTCTGTGCAATTCTCAATTTAGCAGAACGCGATCGCGGATTTCTCGCAATTTCCGTTTCATCAGCAATAATTGGCTTTTTTGTCAAGACTTTTAACGAAGGTGAATTTCTTAAACCATGCTTGACTAAACGGTCTTCTAAGCTGTGAAAACTGATGATGGCAATTCTGCCGCCAGGGACAAGGGCGTTTGGTGCTTTTTCTAAAAAGGTTTCTAAAGACTTTAACTCGTCATTGACGACAATTCGCAGCGCTTGAAAAACACGAGTAGCTGGGTGAATTCTACCATAACGGTATTTGGGAGGAACACAAGAAGCGATCGCCTCTGCTAATTCAACAGTCGTGTGCAACGGGCGTCTTTCTACAATGCGTCTGGCAATTCGCCGCGATAATCGTTCCTCACCATATTTAAAGAAAATATCGGCTAATTCCCGCTCATCCCACGAATTTATCACATCAGCAGCAGTGAGCGATCGCCGCCGATCCATCCGCATATCCAAACTCGCAGCGTGACGAAAGCTAAAGCCCCGTTCCGGCTGGTCGAGATGGTAAGAACTCACCCCCAAATCAGCCAATATCCCATCATAACTAGCAGACGGAAACTTATACTCAGCAAAGTTACTGAGGATAAACTCTAGACGTTCTTCATACTCAGCCAACTGCTTCTGTGCTGCCGCCAAAGCATCCTCATCTTGATCTATTGCCACCAGACGCACATCCGCATTAGCTTCTAAAATGAGGCGGCTGTGACCACCACCACCCACCGTTGCATCCAAATAATGCCCGCCGGGACGCACAGACAAACCCTCAATCACCTGCCGACTCAAAACTGGTAGATGAAAAAATTCCTGTGCTTCAATTCCCTGAATCTCTAGCTCCATATAATAGTTGAAGAAGTGCAACAAAATGAAACATCAAATCAAATCCACGCTGCCTCCCTACCTTCAACATACTCCTGTATGAGCAATACATAAACTATTGCTCTACAGCCCTGATTTTGGCTTGGCAGGCTTAAAAATCGGGTCTGGTTGGCATCTAACGCGGTTCAATTCCAAATTTTCACAACGGGAGAACACTCAAATCTATGGCTAGAATAGAAACCCGCACTGAACCCATGGTGCTGAATATGGGGCCACACCATCCCTCAATGCACGGGGTTTTGCGGTTAATTGTCACCCTGGATGGCGAGGATGTGATTGACTGTGAACCAGTCATCGGCTACCTGCACCGGGGAATGGAAAAAATTGCTGAGAACCGCACTACTGTAATGTACGTTCCCTATGTTAGTCGATGGGACTACGCAGCGGGAATGTTTAATGAAGCCGTCACCGTCAACGCCCCAGAAAAGCTGGCTGGCGTCGCTGTTCCCAAACGCGCTAGCTACATCCGCGTCATCATGCTGGAGTTAAACCGCATCGCTAACCACTTGTTATGGTTTGGCCCCTTCCTAGCTGACGTAGGCGCACAAACTCCCTTCTTCTACCAATTCCGCGAACGGGAGATGATTTATGATTTGTGGGAAGCCGCCACAGGTTATCGGATGGTCAATAACAACTACTTCCGCGTTGGTGGCGTAGCAGTTGATTTACCCTATGGTTGGGTAGATAAGTGTCAAGAATTCTGCGATTACTTATTACCTGTAATTGATGAGTATGAACGTTTAGTCACCGATAACCCCATCTTCCGGCGGCGTGTTGAGGGGATTGGTACCATCACCCGCGAAGAAGCACTCAACTGGGGGCTATCTGGCCCGATGTTACGTGCATCTGGGGTCAAATGGGATTTGCGGAAAGTTGACCATTACGAATGTTACGATGACTTTGACTGGGAAGTACAATGGGAAACCACCGGAGATTGCTTTGCCCGTTACGTAGTGCGGATGCGGGAAATGCGCGAATCTATAAAGATTATTAACCAAGCGATTAAAGGACTTCCTGGAGGCCCTTACGAAAACCTCGAAGCCAAGCGCCTAGCCGCCGGGAAAAAATCAGAATGGGATGCCTTTGATTATCAGTACATTGGTAAAAAAGTTTCTCCTTCCTTCAAGATTCCTAAAGGCGAAATCTATTCTCGTGTAGAAAGCGGCAAAGGTGAACTAGGAATTTATTTGGTTGGTGATGATAATGTCTTCCCCTTACGCTGGAAGATTCGCCCAGCGGATTTCAACAACCTTCAGATTCTGCCTCATTTGCTACGGGGAATGAAGGTTGCAGATATTGTGGTGATTCTCGGTAGTATTGACGTGATCATGGGATCAGTAGATAGGTAAAAAATCCATCCAAGTACTTTTTTAGAGCAGTTGCATTGTAATACAACTGCTCTATTTTTTAGCGGTATTAATAATCAACAGTTAGCTGAAGTGTGTTAGGACTAGTGTCCATAACGCACCCTACAAAATTAAGCTTTTAATTCACACAAAACTTTAAAGATATAATTGAATTATTTTAGGAGTAATTTTTATGGTTACATTATCATCTAATATTTCTTTAACAGAGTTTCTGCAATTACCAGAAACTCAACCAGCTAGCGAATATATTGATGCAAAAATCTATCAAAAACCAATATCGCAGGGAAAACATAACAGAATCCAAACTCGTTTATCAACGGAGATTAATCAGGTAAGTGAACCTAAGAAAAAAGCTTTAGCATTAACTGAGTTACGCTGCACATTTGGAGGACGTTCTTTAGTTCCAGATATTGCTGTATTTGAGTGGTCACGGCTTGTTGTTGATGAAGATGGAGAAATTGCCAATAAGTTTGAAATTTATCCAGATTGGATAATTGAAATTTTATCACCCGAACAATTTCCTAACCGTGTGATTGATAAAATTATTTTTTGTATTAATCATGGGACAAAATTAGGTTGGTTTATTGACTTTAATGACAAATCGGTGATGGTATTTCAACCTAATAAATTGCCAGAAGTAAAATATAATAATGATAAACTGACTGTTCTTAATGAATTAACAGATTGGCAAATTACGCCAGCAGATATATTTAGTTGGTTAAAGGTTAAATAGAATAAAACTTAATCGTGCAAATTCATCCTCACTCCGAATTTAATCCTGCATTGTGCGTAGCAATAGCCCATCGTATTACCACTAGTTCTCAGCAGCGAATTACTTTTGCTGAATTTATGGATATGGTGCTATATCATCCTGAACATGGCTATTATTCCAGCAATGCAGTCAAAATTGGGTTTCAAGGTAGCGATTTTTTTACTTCTCCCAATCTTAGTAATGATTTTGGCGAGTTACTAGCAGAACAATTGTTGCAAATGTGGGAGACTTTAGAGCGACCAGTACCATTTTCTCTCGTAGAAATGGGAGCAGGTCAAGGAATTTTGGCATCGCATATCCTCAAGTATTATCAGTTAAAATTTCCAGATTTTTTTGCTGCACTAGAATACATCATTGTTGAAAAGTCCCCAACCTTGAAGCAAGAACAACAACAACGCTTACAAGAGTTTGCTGTACGCTGGTGTAATTTAGAAGAGATACCATCTAACTCAATTACTGGTTGTTTTTTCTCAAACGAATTAGTCGATGCCTTTCCAGTACATCAATTCATTTTGGAAAAGGGGGAAGTGCGAGAAATTTATGTGGTAATGGGGAGGGATGAGGGTGATGAGGGAGTAAAAAAGCTGGGGGAGAAAGATAATTTCCCAATTCCCCATTCCCCATTCCCTACTCCCCACTCCCCTATTTCATTTACGGAAGTCATCGGGGAACCCTCTACACCGCAACTGAGGGAATATTTCAATTTGGTGGGAATTGACATTACCTCAAAAGCTTATGAAGATGGTTATCGCAGTGAGATTAATTTGGCTGCTCTTGATTGGTTGAGTATAGTAGCAGACCGCTTGCAACACGGCTATGTGCTAACAATTGATTATGGCTATCCCGCCAGCCGTTATTACAATCCCAGGCGATCGCAAGGAACGTTACAGTGCTATTATCAACATCGTCATCATGACAACCCATATATTAATATCGGGCGACAAGATATTACTGCCCATGTTGACTTTACTGCTTTAGAACACTGGGGTGAGCGGTGCGGTCTACATAAAGTTGGTTTTATACAGCAGGGATTATTTTTGATGGCCTTGGGGTTAGGCGATCGCATCGCCGCTTTATCATACCAGGAGCAACCCCTCTCACAAATACTACAACGGCGGGATGCACTACACCAATTTCTAGCCCCTACTGGACTAGGTAACTTTGGAGTTCTAGTTCAAAGCAAAGGCTTGAGGGATAAAGAAATTCAACAACCACTTAAAGGATTGACCCTGCCAGAGCGAAAGTAAATCTCAAAAGTTAAAACTCTATTTAAGAATGCTGGATTAGTGTTATTTAGACTAGCATAACAGTGATTACTGTGATTCCAAAAATCTTAGGAAAGTCATAATTATGTCTGCACATGACTTGTTAATGTTAGTAACATTACTTACTCCTGGTATCTTACTTTCAGTTCTGATTATGGTGACTTTTGCTGCTGGTGGCTGAAGTAATCAGTTAACAGTGATAGCTATTCACTGTCAACTGTTAATTGAGTATTTAAAGGAACATAAAAAATGAAGGTGGCATTTCTGCGTACTGGACTAATGGGACTACCAATGGCGCAAAGATTGTTAGCCGCAGATATACAGCTAGTTGCCTATAACCGCACCCCAGAAAAATTAGCCCCATTACAAGCAGCCGGCGCTGAAATTGCACCACATCCCCGCCATGCAATTCGTGCTGCTGAGTACATTGCTATCGCTGCGAAGCGCGTAATTCGTAATTTAATGTAATGCGGGCGATTATGGGTCTTGTAGCTTTTGTATTTCTGTTTCAGGTAATCCGGTAACTTGGGAAACTTGAGCGATCGCTATCCCAGATTGTAGTAAATTTTGTGCTACTTGTCGCAGTTGCTGTAAGGCTTGTTCAAGTTGCTGTAGGGCTTGTTCTTTTTGTGTTCGTTCTTGTTCTACTTGCTGTAAAGCCTGTTCTACTTGTTGCAGGGCTTGTTCTTTTTCTGTGCGTTCTTGTTCAGCATCAGTTGGCATCCAGTTGCCTTGGGAGTCACACCAACGTAGCCAGAGGCGAGAAATCCCCTCAAACTCTCCTTCCCATAAACCCAAGGCAATTTCTAATTCTGGAATCCAAATACGCGGATTTTCTGCATCTAGTAGTTGTTCTTGATATTGCCCACCTACCAATTGAAAGAACTGGACACGATTTGTGTAACGACTAAAAACAATGTAATAAGGTATACGCAGTATTTTTTCATACACTTCCCATTTGGAGGGTGGTGTATCTTTAATTTCTCCACCATTTTGAATTTCCTCTCTAGGTAACTCCCGCTTTACCACTAAATCAGATTCAGCATAGATACCAAGGTCTTCACTTTCAGTACCAGGAGAGAGTAACTCAACAACAACGAAAGGGTTTCTCCGTTCTTGCCATATCACGTAGCTACGTCTTAAATCTTGTCCTGCATATAAACGCGACACTCCAACAGCCAAAAACCAATCAGGGCGTTTATGCCAGAGGGGATGCTCTAAATCGTAGTACAGATTTAAATCTGAACCTATGAAAAATTGGTCTGGTTGATAATTACTCAGACGCAGACTACGCCTCAAAAGTTGGGGTTGGAGTTCATGAAATTCATCAGGCAAACCAGGCTCCTCTGGATCTTCACTGGGAAGATCATACATTGTCGGCAGGGTCTGCCAAGGAGGAAGCGGCGGATCAGTTTGAGGAACAGGAAAAGAACTCATATGTTAGGGAGTGGGGAGTGGGGAGTAGGGAGTGGGGTAAGAAAGTGTTTATTTCATTTGCGTGATTTTTAATACCTATGCAAAACGCCTATTACTTTCGATGTGCGATCGCTTATCTCAACCTCATTGATCTAAACTCTCACAAATTAATTGATAGAAAAAATCCTAATTTCAATATTTTATAAATTCGACGGCAATTTTAGATATTAATCCAAATTATTTAAACTTAACTTCTGTTAAACGTTCTTTATTTTACTTTGCTTTCCGTAACAAAGATACAGTTATTTACAGCGCTAGAATCTTTTCAGCGTGTAAATTCTTGCCAGCTAATTATTAGTACATAACTGTTTACTAAAGTCAAGTAGGATTAGACCCTTCAGCAGGATTGGAACTATAAGCCTTCATGATACTAAAAGGTTGACGGATACAAACCTTATAGTGTTATAACGGCATCAGTTCTAGATGCAAAATGATTAACCCTAAATTAATGACTAATTACTCATGCTTGGGAAAAATTTAACTTGGCTTCTAAAGTAAACCCCAATCGGACACAGTTGATAAGCAATGCCTGAATATTTTTAAGTGGGTGGGTCAAGAGTGATGAATGAAGCTGACGCCTCAAAAAACAGAGCTGTGATGGAATCCCTAAATTCTGCTAATTCAACACAACTAGAGCAAGTGAGTTGTCCCTTTTACTCAGTTGTGCCTAACGAAAATATGGCAATTTCTCAATTGCCACTGCTCAAACCAGCTGAAGATACACAGCCTCAGAACGAAGTTCCGCAGTATCCGGAGACTAACACTCAGCAGGACTGGGTTGCAGAACCTGACAGCGACAAACAAACACTCATTGACTCAGAATTTCAGAAGTTGCTGACATTAAACGAAGAATTGCGTGCTGATAACAGCGATTTATATAAACAAGTTGAGCAGTTAAAAGACGACCTAGCTGAGTCGGAAAAAATGTTGCAGTGGCAGAAAACACGCTCCAGCGTTACTGAATCCATGCTCAACCAACATAATCAGGAACTGGCAGCAGCTCAAGAACAAATCAAGTCTTTATTTCAACAGCTAGAAACTGCTGTACAAACTGTTCAACGCCAAGAAATTTTTATTGAAACCTACAAAGCCCAATTACAAATTAGTCAACAACGCTTGGCTCAGTTAGAGCGGGAATGTTCGTTGCTGCAAACTAATTATAGCGACCAGTCTCAGCAACTTTTGCAATCTGAAACTGCTTGTCGGGAATTGCGTACTAGACTGATGCGACAACAGCGGCAGACTTTGCAATTTAAAGCCGCTTTAGAAAAATGTCTAGATACACCCGTCCCTAGCTATGACTCTTCAGACGATAACGCCGAACACCCCCAAGACATAACCAGCGGACAAGGCAGATTCTCTAGAAAAGCTCGATCTTTGTTTCCTAACGCACAGCCAATCAAAGCTTGGTCAGCAGAACCAGAGTCTTTGAATAATTCCGATCATCTTTGGGGTGAAACATCAAAACCACCCTCATACAAAATCAATCAACCTGCTCCGACTTCTGACTCGTCTCCGTGGACTTGGACTAACAAGGAGGACGACTCAACACCAGTACAACCAGATTCTTCACCAGAAGTTGATGATCTAAATATACAGGAAGATATTCCATTTTCTAGTTCATCAAGCCTAGATCAGCAATTAGATAGTCTAATTCAAATGTTTTTCGCGTCTCAGCAGATATCTACATCATCGCCATCTGTTGAAAAAACAAATGTAGACAATAATATAGGTGAACCTATTGTCATACCTGTGGAGAATGACAAAAATGATGCAGAACCAGAAGCTGTATCAAAAGATGAGTTTGAGGAATCAATGGCAGCAAAAGTGATTCCTCCCTCAAAATTGAGTGTAGAAATTAATACTCTTGTAACTACCTCGACCTCATCTGACGCTGAAACAATTGTTGAGGAAACAGATGATTATTGGGCGGAAATCTCACCAATAATAGGGACTGATTTATCTCAAGATTCGTCAGGAGATGATGCTAATGACAGCAATCCACCTTCACCTGTGGTTTATCCACAGCGTCCCCCCAAAGGACGTAAATCGTTAGCATCTGTGGAACTGCCGAATTTTCGACAAAATAGCCAATCATAAACAGTGTGTAGTAGTGGCGTGTCTAGCCTTAAATGTTGCATTAAAAAGAACTCTTGTGGGATGGGCGTCTCGCCCGTCCGTGGCGGGCTTTCCGTCCCACCCCACAAGAAAACTTATTACATCATTTTAGCCTGCTCGCACTACTACCAAATTAAAGCTTTTAATTCACATTAGGCGTTAATTCAAAATTCTCGCTTCTGACTTTTGGATTCTAGTTTCTGGACTAACTTTTGTGAGTTGACGCGATCGCGGTTTGCCTGCGTTAATAGCATAATTAATCGCTAATAGTCGCAACCATAACGCCGGGTATCTCGGTTCTAACCAAGAATTTATCCGGTTGAGAAAGTGGGGAAACCATGCACCTAATAAAGTGCTAACTAAAGCGTGACGACCAAAGTTAAAATAATTACCCAACCACCGGAATAAATCCTTTGGCCCGGCAAGTTGCCAAATCCATAGAAGTAGCGCCGGGTTTTTTCGCGCTGCCTTGATTGCTAGGCGGTTAAAGGTAAACCAATCACACCTATCTTTGATAAAGTTATCTGCAACCTCTAAGGGTTCATCAGCCAATAGCCCAAAGAAGGTATTAAGCATAGCATTAATTTGCTGCGGTGCTAAGAATTTTCCCGTAGGTACCATCATGCCTTTGGAAAATAGCCAAGTCACGGAAACGTTGCTTTGGTAAGCGCGAATTCGGTTTAAGTGTGAGGAACTCAACAAGTCATGCTTTAGGGCAGTATGTAAAAGTGTGGTTAAACGCTCTAAGTTCCGAACTAGGGAACCAAAACCAGTAAAGACAAGGGGAGACTGGAGTGATGCAGCATCACCAATCGCAATTAATCTATCAAAAGCAATTGTGCGATCGCTACTCCCAACACTAAAATGTCCCGGTATATACCCAAATGTCGGCTTTTTCCACACCAGCTGATCCATATCGCACCTGCGATACTCTGGCAAGATAGTGAAAAAATCTTCGTACATCTCCAACAAAGAACCAGGATTCTCCCCATTGACTTCGTGGTAGTGAAATAAATAAATCGTTAGTTCTTCACCAACTCCAGGAAATAATTCCCAAATCAACTGTCGCCCACGGGAGATATCGCCGTGACTATAAAGCACGTCTCCATATTGAGAATCCCAAACTCCCGGCTCAAATCCCTGGTCAATTACTGCCCCCACCGTCGGACACACACTATCAAAAGCCCGACCTCCATTTAATTGCCAAGCAATGGGAGATGCAGTTCCCATCGCATCCACCAGCAACCGCCCACTTACTTGCTTTTCAGTTTGACTCGGTAAATGCTTGACTGTAACGACAACTTGTGAATTACTAATATCTGCACGGATGAACTCTGTTTCATCCCAGATTTCACCACCTGTTACTTGTAGCTTTTGTCCACATAATCGCAGCCATTTTTCCGAATCTAAAGCTAAATTCAGTACTGTGGGTGTGTGTAAGACAGGCGATCGCAGTTTAGCAGGATTATTGCCGTCAAAAAACTTATTAAATCCGTCTTTATATTCCCTAGCAATGATACTTTCCAACTCGGCAGGAGTTACCAAACCCAGATTAACCAAGCTTTGAATCTCATCGCGAGAAATATTCCACTCCCGATTCATCCGCCCAAAAGGCATTCGTTCCACCAACAGCACTTTATATCCTAATTTCGCCATCACCGCCGCATGAATTGCACCCAACGCGCCGCCGATGTAGATGATGTCGTAGGTGGGGGATGGGGAGGATGAGGGAGATGGAGAATTACTCTGTGTGCTTATCCCCATTCCCAATTCCCCATTCCCAATTCCCCATTCCCGATTCCCAGAAAAAACCACCTGACGCGGTTGTTGCGGATTCCGTACTCCTTCGCGCCAGCGTTGTTCCCACCAATAAGCACGCTTGAGGTCATATTCACCGTTGGGCATTTTTTGGAAATACTTGACGGTGAGGGGGTAATAGGGGGCTAGGGCTGCAAAAATCGATTGCTGGGATAAATCAATTGCTGGGGGTTCTGGGTAGTGATGGGGAAAACGGCTTCTGATTGCTGTCGTCAAGCGTTGTAAGATTCGACTCTCACTAGGAAATGCTTGGTCTGCCCAACGAAACACTTTTAAATAAGTAGTTCGCTGCACCGACCAGACAAATACCGACAACTCAACGGGTAATTTTTCGGAAATACCCCCATTACTAGTTGTAGTTGCTGTGGTAATTTTGAGGCGAAAACCTTCCGGGGTCAGCACCTTTTCCCCACTCCCTGGCTCAAAATCTGTTTGTAGCCAACTACGCACCGCTGCTATATCCGCAGTTGGAATTTCTAAATAAAGAACTTCTCTCATCTTTCCTTGACATCTCCGCTTAATCTATTCACTTAGACAGATTTATTAAAGGCAGAAAATACGTTAAACTCCGCCCTATCACTTCTATAAAGATTCAGTTAAAGAATTTTAAAGAGTTTGTCAAAATTATTTTTCATTTTGTATTTGTGTAAACCTACGCCATGAATTATCCCATTCCAGATAGCCCCCAAGAAATTTTTGACCTAAGACAACAGCCTATTGATGAAGAATTAGTTGCCGCTGCGATCGCTGGAGTCATTAAAGTTGTCCGCGCCCAAGGTCAATCTTTGGAAGAATTAACCGCTCAGTTGCTTGCAGACGACCCAATGCTAGATCGGCAACAGCGACGCTGGTTGAGCCAATTGGTTGCTCAAGCTTGGGAAAGTTTTACTTGAGGGGATAGTTTTGGGAACTAGTGCGATCGCATTCTTGCGGCGAGAAAGTAAAGTTATAAAGAAGAATAGGTGAGTTTTGTTTGTGTAGCCGCGATTTCTCGCCGGGGCTTTTCTCCCCATTACAAAACTTAATTACGAATTACGTTAGCGTTAGCGTAAAGCCTGCGGCATAGCTTCGCTTAGAGCGAGTCATCGAGCGTCAGCGGTAGCGACGAAGGAGCGTCATTACGAATTACGAATTACGAATTACGAATTATTTAAGCAACGCTTTGAAAAATTTGCTCGGCAGTCAAATTTAGTTGTGTGAAAGTTTGTGAGATGAGGCGATCGCTATTTTGGAACTGCCGGACTTGGTATTCCCCCTCAACTAACGAATAAACCGAGATAGTGGGTTGTTTGGGATTGCCAATAAACCGTCTACCGCCTAAAGCAGCATAATCTACAATCCAGTATTCGCTGATGCCTACTGCCTCATAGTCAGCCGCTTTTTTTAAATAATCATCTCTCCAATTAGTACTAACCACCTCAACTACTAAGGGAATTGATTGTGCTTGGCTTATAGTTGATTCTTTTTTCCACAGAGGCTCATTCACCAAATTAGGCTGATTTAATATCAGCACATCTGGTGAATAAGCTGATTCACCCTCCAGTGGTTTGACAAACGCTGTTTTGGGAATAAAGTAAGGCAGTTTTAAACGTTTATATTCTGCAACTATTTCTCCAACTAAAAATCCAATAACCTGTTCATGATCACCTGTTGGTGGTGACATTTCAACAATTACTCCATCATGTAGTTCATAGCGTTTTCCTGTGTTATCTGGATATTGAGCAACGAATTCATCGAATGTAACTAGTTTACGTAAGGTTTGAGTCATTAGTTATTACTCCCCATTAGCAATTCTCTATTACGAATTACGAATTACGAATTACTTAAGTGGTTAGATCTCCGACTTTTTGAAAAAGTCGGAGATCTAACCCCTAAACTTTCAACGCTGCTTCCGCTTGGGAGTGTAATAACAAGCCATATTCCAATCCCTCAACTACCGCCTGATAGGAAGCCTCTAATATATTGGTCGAGACTCCTACAGTTGTCCAACGTTGATGACCATTACCTGACTCTACTAATACGCGGGTTTTTGCTGCTGTACCAGTATGTCCGTTGAGAATCCGGACTTTGTAATCTGTTAAATCAAAGGTCGCTATTTGGGGATAAAAATTCACTAAAGCTTTGCGTAAGGCAGCATCCAAAGCGGCCACGGGGCCATTACCTTCGGCTGCTTCCAGAATGTTCTTGCCACTGACAGCGACTTTAACCGTTGCCAAAGCGTTGCTGTCTTCCTTCCCTTCAATCAAATCACAGTGGACTTGGAAACCTTTGATTTCAAAGAACTGCTGACGTCCTCCCAAAGCTTCGTGCATCAAAAGTGCAAAACTGGCTTCTGCGGCTTCAAATTGAAATCCTTCACTTTCCAAATCTTTAAGGCGCTGGAGAATTTGCTTAGCCTCGGCTTTTAACTTATCTAGTTCAATACCAAAGGTGCGCGCTTTAGCTAAAACATTGCTGAGTCCTGACTGTTCAGAAATAACGATGCGGCGACGGTTCCCCACTTGTTCCGGCTGAATGTGTTCGTAAGTTAGGGGATTACGTTCTACAGCAGATACATGAATACCACCCTTGTGAGCAAAAGCCGAACGTCCGACAAAGGGGGCATGTTCATCAGGGGCGAGGTTGACCACTTCGCTAACAAAACGACTCACTTCTGTAAGTTGCGCTAGCTGGTCTTCTGTGATACAACTGTAACCTAACTTCAGTTGTAAATTGGGGATTAACGAGCAGAGGTTAGCATTACCGCAACGTTCACCGTAACCGTTGATTGTGCCTTGTACCATGGTTGCCCCTGCCATAACGGCTGCTAAAGCGTTGGCAACAGCCATCTCTGAGTCGTTATGAGTGTGAATGCCAATTTGGGGAATTGTCATTTGTCCTTTGTTCTTTGTCATTGATTGTTGACTATTGACTACTTCAACAACTTGACTGACTTCATGAGGCAAACTGCCGCCATTGGTATCACAGAGGACTAGCCATTCAGCACCAGCTGCGATCGCCACCTCTAATGTCTGTAAAGCATAACTTGGATTTTGCTTATAACCATCAAACCAATGCTCAGCATCGTAAATGACGCGACGCCCTTGAGAACGCAGAAACTCAATCGTATCAGCAATCATCACTAAATTTTCTTCTAGAGTCGTCTTGAGTCCGGCTGTGACGTGTAAATCCCAAGACTTACCAAAAATTGTTACCCAACGAGTCCCAGCAGCCAAAATAGCTTGTAGCATGGGTTCATCAGCTGTAGAAGTGTTGGGGCGTCTAGTCGAACAAAAAGCAACAATTTCTGCTTGTTTGAGCGGATCTTCTTGCAGTTGCCAGAAAAATTGTACATCCTTGGGATTGGCACCAGGCCAACCGCCTTCAATAAAGGGAACTCCTAGTTGATCGAGTCTTTTGGCAATGCGTAACTTATCTTCTATCGAAACTGACAGCCCCTCGCGCTGAGTGCCATCCCGTAATGTCGTGTCGTAAAGCCAAAGTTGAGGTGAGGAATTTGTGGTCATAATACTGAGACCGGCGAGACAACTTTTAAGCCAATGTGCCAATATACAACAAAAAGGCAGTTTGGTAATCTAGGAATGCCCAAAGTACTAGCTCAAGGTAAAACAATTGAGTGCGAAAGCAAAGCTAATCTCCGCAAAATTCTGCTGCAAAATGGTATTGACCTCTACAACGGCGGTGCTAAAGTAATCAACTGTCGAGGGATTGGCAGTTGTGGTACTTGTGCGGTTAAGGTAGAAGGCGAAGTTTCAGCAGCGAATTGGCGTGATCAAGCGCGGCGTTCGCTTCCTCCTCATTCTCCTACAACAAACCTGCGTTTAGCTTGCCAAACTCAGGTTTTAGGTAACGTTAAAGTAACCAAGTTTGATGGATTTTGGGGACAAGGTTCTCGAATAGAGTGGACACCAGAAGGTTAAAAAGTTAAAAAGGAGCGAAACAATATGGGTAGATGGACACCCCTGATTCTGATGGCTGGAGGCCTAGCAATTCTTTTGGGTACATTGCTGGGTATCAACTTTCCCATGGGGGGACAAAACGCCAGCGTTCCCAACAATGGCAAAAAAGCCAGCGTTCTGCCAGCTAATATTAATGTTAATAGCACTGCCGGCAGCCGAAATAACGGGAATAATGGCGCAACAGAAGAAAGAACGCAAAGCAGAGGTAGTATTGCTCAAAACAATAATACCGATGATTCAACATCCCCTAACAACACAGACACTCAAACAACTGAAACTCAATCTTCTAGTGATGACAATCAAGGCAACGAACCAATTAGAGCCTTGTGGTAACGATTGCTAGTGCAAACAGGCACAAAGCTGTAATGCTCCTCAACTTTTTTATCTTGATTCTCTCGCTCTAGTGATTTCTGCCGTACTGTATTAGTCATGAGTTACGAGTTATGAGTTATCACTCATAAGTTATTAGTTATGATTTATTAGTTATGTACTAATAATTAAAGTGGCTAATGACTAATACTTCGACTTCCCTACCGGACACTCTTGCTAGCTTGCTACCGCGCAGGGGTACCCTCAGTATCAGCGGCTAATGGCTAGTGACATTGTAATTATTGGTGGCGGCGTTATTGGCTTGGCGATCGCCGTAGAATTAAAGCTGCGCGGGACAAATGTCACCGTTCTTTGTCGTGATTTCCAAGCTGCCGCTACACACGCTGCTGCCGGGATGTTAGCCCCAGATGCCGAAAACATCTCGAACGAAGCAATGTATTCCTTGTGTTGGCGATCGCGTTCTCTATATCCCGACTGGACGCGTAAACTAGAAGAATTAACCGGATTAAATACTAGCTACTGGCCTTGTGGTAGCCTCACACCCGTATATGAAGAGGCAGGGGGGCAGGGAGCAGGGAGACACGGAGATGTCTCTATAAAACTCACCGCGTCCCCCTTACGGGTTCGCCAGTTGCCTGTAGAGGGAAACCCTCCCGCAGCACTCGACTCACCGCTTCACCCCATCTCCGCGTCTTCCCCCCTCACCGCCTATTGGTTAAATAAAGAGGCAATCCATCAATATCAACCAGGATTGGGTACAGAAGTTGCAGGCGGCTGGTGGTATCCTGAAGATGCACAAGTTAATAATAAAGCTTTAGCCCATGTACTGTGGAATGCGGCTGCTTCTATTGGTGTGGAACTCAAAGCAGGTGTCACAGTAGAAGCAATTAGACAGCAGCAGGGACAGATTGTTGGCCTTCAAACCAATGTTGGAGAGATTCGCGCTGCACATTATGTTCTAGCTACAGGCGCTTGGTCAAATGAATTATTACCATTACCCGTGCATCCTAAAAAAGGACAAATGCTGAGTGTGCGGGTTCCGGAGTTTGTGCAAGAATTGCCTTTGAAGCGGATTTTATTTGGTCAGCATATTTACATCGTACCAAGGCGCGATTCATCAATTATCATTGGTGCAACTAGCGAAGATGTCGGTTTTACCCCCCATAACACCCCAGAAGGCATTCAAAAATTACTCCAAGCAGCCATTAGGCTATATCCTCAACTACAAAATTATCCACTCCAAGAATTTTGGTGGGGATTTCGCCCAGCTACCCCCGATGAATTACCCATCTTGGGTACTAGCCATTGTCAAAACTTAACCCTTGCCACTGGTCATTACCGCAATGGAATTCTACTTACACCCATCACAGCTACACTCATAGCCGATTTAATCTTAGAACAAAAATCCGACCCCCTACTCTCAGAATTCCACTATTCCCGCTTCCACACCCAGCCATCGACTCCCCCAATGTTCACCCACCCCGCTAACTTCACCAACGGAAACCATACTCATACTATTCCCCACTCCCTACTCCCCACTCCCCACTCCCCATTAATCATTGCTGGCAAAACCTTCCAATCCCGTCTATTTACAGGTACTGGTAAATATCGCAGCATTGAACAGATGCAACAAAGCGTCATCGCCAGTGGTTGCGAGATTGTCACTGTAGCAGTGCGACGAGTGCAAACTAAAGCACCTGGACACGAAGGTTTAGCGGAAGCCCTGGATTGGACGAAAATTTGGATGTTACCCAATACCGCCGGTTGTCAAACCGCAGAAGAGGCGATTCGGGTTGCCCGTTTGGGACGCGAAATGGCGAAACTGTTAGGACAAGAGGATAATAATTTTGTCAAGTTAGAAGTAATACCTGACCCTAAGTATTTACTCCCTGATCCGATTGGCACACTGCAAGCAGCAGAACAACTAGTTAAAGAAGGCTTCGCGGTATTACCTTATATCAACGCCGACCCCATGTTAGCCAAGCGCTTAGAAGATGTAGGCTGTGCTACAGTCATGCCCTTAGCATCGCCAATAGGTTCTGGACAAGGGCTAAAGACCACCGCCAATATTCAAATTATCATTGAGAATGCAAGCGTACCAGTGGTTGTAGATGCTGGTATTGGCTCACCTTCAGAAGCTGCTCAAGCCATGGAATTGGGTGCAGATGCCTTGTTGATTAATAGTGCGATCGCTCTTGCAAAAAATCCCGCAGCCATGGCCCATGCCATGAACCTCGCAACAGTGGCCGGCCGTCTAGCATACTTCGCCGGTAGAATGCCCATCAAAGACTACGCCAGTGCTAGCTCACCCCTAACTGGCAAAATTACAAGTTAGGGAATGGGGAACTCGGGGCCCCCACGTTAGCGAAGCCCAGTGGGGATTAGGGGTAATGGGGAGCAGAATCGCAAAGACGTAATTTAAATGACTATTAGCTTTAAGAGCGGTGTGACAAATGACAAGTGTAACGATTTGTCTAACACATCAAGAGTGTATATGATGTTTATGTAACATTAAATCAATATTAAGATAAAGGAATTCACATGCCCTACACAAGCGAAGAAGGCGGTCGTCTGAACAACTTTGCTCAAGAACCGAAGATTTATCGAGCAGAACCTCCCACTGAAGGGCAAAAACGCAATTACATTATCTTAGGAATCGCTGCTACAGTTTTGGTTGTTAGCTTAATTTTTGTCGCCTTCTCGGTTTCTAATGTCAGTTAAGCACAACAAATCTTAATAAAATTTAATTACTTTATTGTTTCAGGTTCCAATATTCACAGGAACCTGGTTTTTTATTTTTGTTAAAATTGGATTAGATATATTAAGTATAATTATATACTTTCATATTTGAAATTTGATGCAAAACTGAGATAAATAGTATTTTTTAACATTAATACCAGATTTTTAGCCTATTTGGATGCGCCCCAAAAGGGGATGTATAATTTGTTTTGGCTCTTTAGCCGCCATGAGCGTGAATGACACTGCACACAGCGATAATTTTGCATGGAATCGGCAAGTATACCACCGCCTAAAACTTGCACTTAGTCTAGGCTTACGGCGGCAACTGTTTCTAGCAGTGTGTGATGATTTACACTTGAGAAATAAAGTTGCGGCTCGTTTGCACTCTACATTGGCGTATCCGGTTGGACAGGTGCTGTATCAGTCATCCGATGCACCAGATATTAGCACTCCAGCCTATCCGCGATTAGTGACATTGCGGCTGAATTTAAATGACCCAAATCTCATAGTTCAGATCAATCAATGGTTAACTAATTATCCACCGCCAATTGTGGGAGCATCAAAAGATACTCCAGGTAGACCTCTGCCAATACCAGCATTTCAAATTGTAGGCGTAGAGCAGCTAACCAAGCAACCGGTTGCTACACAGCGTTTATTTTTGCACTATCTCCGCTTAAGCGAGCAATATTTTTTTACCCCAGAATCTAGCCAATTTCTAGAATCTAGCTTGTTGTTATGGGTACCACGTCCTTGGTTGTATGCTGTGCAACAATCAGCGCCTCAGTTTTGGAATTGCCGCACTGGTATATTTGTGTTTGCTGGAGAACCTACACCAACAACGCACAATTCTAGCTATCCAGAACGTTTTTCTAGTTCAAGAGGTTTAGATGCAAGCAACCTTGAACAATCGATTTTAGAAGAGTCTGTTATTGAATCGGAATCTACACCAGTTAATGAACTCAAGTTTGAGGACGATGGCGATTTTTTAGCAAATCATGTAAGTAAAACTCAACAAAATTCGCCGTCAATCATAGATTTATTGAAGACTGAGACGCAACAGCAACAATCAGAAACAAGATTTTTGAGCAATAGTAACAACCAGCAGTTACTATCTTCTTTGTCTCACATTAGCAGTGAATTAGCAGAACTAATAATAGCAGCCAGCAACACAAAATTTGCTCAAGGTATAGAAGATGACTCGCAAATGCAGCAAATTTTGTTGGAGATTGAAGAATTACACTCACAACAAGCTTCAGAGAAAGTGCTGGCAGAAGCTTATTATCGCTTAGGTAATTTATACCGTCTTCGCATTGAGCAAGGACAGTCAACTATAGAAAACCTCATGGTGGCGATCATCGCCTATCAGGAGTCAATTAGCTATGATGAGGATTCGCCGCAACTCTCAGATATTTTAAACGACTTGGGTACACTTTACTGGATGCTGTACCGCACACCACCAAATTCTGAGGAAGGAAAATCTTACATAGAGCAGGCAATAGAATTTTATCAGTTGGCATTAAAGCTAATTTCGCCAAAGGAAAACCCAGAAACTTACGCACGCGTGCAAAATAATTTGGGGACAGCTTATGGTGATTTGGCTCGTTTTTCTAATCCAGCAGAGAACTGGCAGCAAGCAATCATCGCCTATGGTGAAGCACTGCGCTGCCGTACAGTTGAGACAGATCCTTTAAAGTATGCTGCTTGTCAGAACAATTTAGGTACTGCTTACTGGCATTTAGGGCAATATAAACAACCAGTCGCACATTTAAAAAAAGCGATCGCAGCTTATAACCTGGCACTTTTACACTATAGTCCCGATCAGGAACCGCTCAAGTATGGCATGATTCAAAATAACATCGGTACTGCCTGCTGGAATTTGGCACAATACGAACAACCAGTAGAAAATTTACAATTAGCGATCGATGTTTATCGCGAAGCACTCAAGTATCGCACTGCTGCTGATGTGCCTGCTGCTTGTGCCGCTACCCACAATAATTTAGGCACTGCTTACTGGCACATCGCTAATTTATCTCAAATCACTAAAGAGACACGACAGAAGTTTCTGCAACTATGCATCAATGCTTACGAAGAAGCGATCGCATTAGCTAAATCAATTAAAGGTATGTCTTTAAGCTTTGATTTACTTGCTACTTATAATAATCTGGGATTAGCTCATTATCAACTAGTAATCGATCCATCTTTTAATGGTAATAAACCAACTATTTCTCAACATTTAGAAGCAGCATTAAACAATCATTTACAAGCGTTGAATGCATTGAGTAAACAAACGGAAGCTTATCAGAAAACCTTTGCTTACGTAGTGAAAACAATTCGGGCTTTTCACAATGAGTTAGGTATTCAAGGACAAAATCTAGCTTTATCTAAAGTTCCTAGTCAGTTGTTGCCAGAAATTCTACCAAAGTTGTAGGTTATCTTACCGAACAAAAGAACAGGGAACAGTTTTTTCTATTGTCTTAATTGAACAAAGTTAGATTTACACAACTATCCCAGCCATAAAAATTTGCTTGGCAGTTAAATTTAATTCTGGAAATGCTAGAGATTGAATGCGATCGCCATCCTGAAATCTGCTAACTTGGTACTCATCTTCTACTAAATTATAAATAGAGATAGTAGGCTGTTTAGGATTACCAATAAACTTACGAGCGCCGAAAGCCAGATAATCTACAATCCAATATTCAGGAATCCCAATTCCCTCGTACTCACCATATTTTTTGTAGTAATCATCACGCCAGTTAGTGAGGCAGTGCGTTGCGGGGGTTCCCCCCGTTGTAGCAACTGCCGTACTAACAACTTCAATAACTAATGGAATTGACGCTCCCTGAGTCACAGTTGATTTCTTTTTCCAAAGGGGTTCATGTATTAAATTAGAGCGATTTAATAATAGAACATCTGGTGAATAACCTGATTCATTTTCTGGTGGTTTCACCAATGCAGTTTTAGGTATCAAATAAGGTAGTCTCAGACGCACATATTCTAAAGTGAGTTGTTCAGCTAAAAATCCAATAATATCTTCATGGTCGCCTGTAGGTTGTGGCATCTCAACAATCACTCCATCATGAAGCTCATAACGTTTTCCATCGGGCTTCCATTCTACGAATTCTGCAAATGTTACTGGTTGAGATAAAGGTTGCAACATAATATTCTTATCTACTTCATGCCAGTATTTTATTGTGTTGTTTCACGCTTGATTCTTTCTAGCTTGACGCAGTTTCTCTCGCAATCGCTCAACTACAATTCTATTTTAAAAATGGGCAGTAGGGAGTAGAGAGTCTCACGGTAGCCAACGAGGGCGAAAACCAACTAAAGGTAATTGTGCTGGTTGAATATCTTCAGTGTCGGCATCAGCCACAGGAGACAATAACATTAACCATAAACTACTAGTGGCGATCGCTTCGCCATCATCATTTTTCACAATGTTTGCAGGTGACGAAGCAGTGGTTTCTTGTAATACTACTTGGTCGAATAATAAGCCCAAACCATCGGGAGATAAGTTCATTTGCACATTTCGCTGATCTGGTGGTAGGACTAGCAATGGTTTCTGTTGTCCAGTTTTGAGATTGATTGCTACGACATAAGGCTGTTCTATATATTGCTCTTTCGATACTAGCTGTGTCAGTAAGCAGTAGAGGGTGGGCGAAGCTGTATCAAATTGACAACTGATAATTGTGCCTGTGGTTTTTAAGAGTGGTTTCTGTATGCCTTGGTTTGTCACCAAAAACAAATCTCGCGTATAATCTGTATTAAATTTTACCATCGCTGCTTGAGAGCCATCTTTGGAGAATGCTTGCACTAAACCAAACTGCGGCAAGAAATCTAGAGGTTTAGTAGCATCACCTTGTAAGGGTAGAATTGCTGCCCCCTGTCCTTGGGCAACTGCCACGGCTTTGCTATCCGGTGTGATCGTAAAGTCTCCTCCCGGTTGGCTTTGCAAGCGTTTAGGGGTAGGTTGTTCTTGGGAAGCGTCGCTGTTGGCTGGCAGAAACCACAGCCCAAAGTCATTGGGATTAGCTTTATTTCCCCGTTGAACTACAATGGTTTGTCCATCGGGCGATAAATCAAATTTGAGAATTTGATAGTCTTTGTTATCTAAAATCAAGTCAACTTTGCTGGCTGATTCTGCTGGCTTTCCAGATTTTCCAGAAATACCTGTTGTGACTGTGTAAAGTTGAGCCGAAAGTATGTCTTGATTTTTGGTGGTGCGGGCAGAAAATAAGATTTTTTCCCCATTGGGATATGGCTCAAAGTCCATAACAATCAAGTCTTTGGGGGTAAGTACCTTTTTTTGCTCTTGAGTGAGGTTGTAGAGAACTAACTGTCCTTGGTTTTGTTGATCAGCACCTACGTAAAGGATGACGCGATCGCGCGTCCGAAAATTACCCGTAAAGGGCTGCATTATCCTTTTTTTGCCTTCTTGTTCAGCAAACTTATCTTTGGCTCCCTGCAATTTCAGTTGATAATTCGTGCCATAAGGTGCTGGTGTCCGCAGTGTATACACCATCCGTCGCCCTGCCCAACTCACTTTCCCCGCTAGTGGTGGATCTATTGCTTCCTTCAGACTATCTTCTACGCTTTTTTTGTCCATTGGACGGCTAAAGGTGAGGGTAAAAGAGAGATCCTCCGCACCGATTTGTTGATTCTGCCAACTAAAATCGCGGACACGAGCCGTCACCACATCACCTTGTAAGATGATGATTCCAATCAGCAGACTCAGTAATAACATGAGTGCGATCGCTATCCGATCTAGTGGTTGGATAAAAGCTTTAGATTTGGTCATTGGTCATTTACAAAGGACAAAAAACTAATAACTATAAGGATTCTTCGGTTGGGGAATCTTTTTAATGGAGGCAGCAGCAATGGTAAGTTTGCGTTCACCTGCTACAGTGTCCGTCATCATTTTTCCTTCTATTTCTAGCCAGCTATCAGGGGGGTATTGATCCCGATTCCCTTCTATTTTTACGGGTAATCCTATGGGATAAGCGTCTGCTGCACAGCAAGTAAGGACGAATCGCGCCAAGAATAAATGTTCTTTGCCTATATTTGGTGGATGGATGACAAATCCTTGAACCTTGACTTTTTGCCCTGTATATGTATCTGGTTCTGGATAAACATTCACGGTACGTACCCAATCTACAAGCGATCGCTCTTCTGGGCGAATAGTAGCCCGAAATGCTTGGGGTTTGACGCGTGTTGTTCCCAATAAATCAGTTACATCTCGCTGGAGTGCCTTATCACTGGCAAAAACTTGAGGTGTGATGATGAAACCCAAAATCGCTGTTGCCAATAGCAAACCACTACCCCAACCAGGAGGAAATAAGGTAAAGTGCTGCACATTTGGCGTCAAATCACGACGCCGCCGCAGCCAAAGGTCTTGCGCCTTTAAAATTCCAATCACAATCAAACTGAAGCCACCCAGTATTGCTAACCAAAAGTAATTTGGGTGAATTAACAAATTCAGCTTGCCAGTTAACCAGTATTTCACCATCAAAATACCCAAAGCTGTAATTGCGAAGACATCCAGCCAGGGAAGTAAGCGATTTGGGATTTGAGATTTGGGTTTTGGATTAGTCATTTTGTTAATCAAGAGTCATTAAATAATTCGTAATTCGTAATTCGTAATTCGTAATGACGCGACGCTCCTATGTCGCTCTAAGCGAAGCTATGCCGTAGGCTTTACGCTAACGCTATCGAGGACTCGCTACCGCTGCGAAGCGCGTAATTCGTAGGATAAATGACAAAGGACAAATTTTTAAATGACATGCAAATTAACAAAAAGTGTGAACAAAAACGTTAATTGTGCTGCTAAAACAAATAAGTAAAATATCGCCTTTGGCTTGAATATTGATAACATCAAACCAATACCTTTGATGTCTACCATTGGCCCGAAGACTAGAAATGCCAGTAGTGAACCACTGCTAAAAGTTGAGGCAAAAGATAGAGCAAAGAATGAATCGACTGTAGAACAAATTGACACCACTGCTGCTAGTACTAGCATGGCAATAATTGAACTGATGGGGCCAGCACCTAAGCTAAGTATCCATTCACGAGGAGCTAGTACTTGAATAGCAGCTGCGATCGCACTGCCAATAACCATCACTGCTCCCAATTCTCGTAATTCCTGAATAGTATTATCCAACAATAGATGCAGTTTATCCGGGAGGGGTTTACTAAAACTAGTGGATGGATTTGTTTGCATTAAATCGCTATCTACTCGGATTGGTGTGCCTGCTTTTCCTCCTAGAATATAAGTCCCAGATTGTAACAAATTGGGTGTTGCTGCTTGCTGTTGTATTTCATAACCTCCCTGGCGGTGTTTAGAAGATGTTTTCGAGGGGGAACTGTATTTCAAATAACGACTAATAGCAGGTTGAACGATAGGATGTAAGTCCTTTTGAAAACTGAAAACAAAACCTACAATTGTAGCGATTAATAAGGAAAACACGACTCGTAAGACTACTATTTCTGGTTGATCTCGAAATGCAGTCCAAGTTGACCAAATTACAATCGGGTTAATTGTCGGTGCTGCTAGCAAAAAACCAATTGCTACTGGTGTGGGTACTCCCTGCATCAGCAATCGCCGCGCCACTGGCACATTGCCACACTCACACACCGGAAACAAAAAGCCAATTAAGCTGCCAAATAAAGCACCTAGCAGTGGATTTTTGGGCATTTTTTCCACTAATTTGCGTTCATCAACAAAAAATAGCAGCAAACTAGAGAGTAAAACCCCAAGCAGCAAAAAAGGTATCGCCTCGACTAGCAGACTGAGAAATATTGTAAAACCATTGTTCAGTTGATTCATGGGTGTCGCAGTCAAAAGCGGTTTGGAGTTTTAGGGTTCTGCCTAGTCATTCTATCTAAACGGGGATCAAAAGCAGATTAGCAAAATTAAATATCTTTTAGACAATTATTTGGTCTTATAGTACCGCTGAAGCACCACCAACCTTGACCTCATCCTGGATAGTGATTTTTACGTGAGTTTATTTACTGAGGATGACTAGTCATAAGATAGTCTGACTTCCGAAATGGTTCCGATTCCATAGAGCAAGTAGCTAGCTAGATGATGCTGAATTATCTATGTTTATACTTACAGTAATTCTTTTGGCAGGATGCTAACTCAGTCAGATTTTCATCAATGATTTACAGTTATTCAACATTTGGCGATCGCCTTTGATTGTCCCCATACTGTGGTTTTAGTATTTTGAGCATTTAAATCTGAGCTTTGGTGATTTTCTACTACAAAAATTTTAAAACTGCAAGACCAAAGTCTAACAGCTATGACGACTTATGATTCATTTTTCTATAAAAAATCTCTCTAGAGATAGAAGCCTACTTAGTTGATGCCGATTTATAGCAGCGTGTCTATCCTTAAATGTTGCAAAAAAATTGTAGGTTGAATTGAGCGGAGCAAAACCCAACATGTATCTAGGTGTTGATTTACGCTGCGGAAAGCCGCCCTTCAGGCGTCTACGTTCCTCAATCTAACCTGCGGCTATTACACCATTTTAACCTTGACGCGCTACTAGATTAAATTTATATTTCTTCACACAGATGGAATTATCGTCAACTTATGCTGTTGGCAGATTTTACAGCAGTACTTAAGTAGTAATGGAGTATAAATTGTATAATTTTATGAAGATTTTTATACGTAAGACATTTATAAAACTGTTTTTGAAACAAAATTAACAATCACGTTTAATTAGCATCAAACCCTTACTGACTAGAAGTTTAAAGCAATTAAGAGCTTGATTTTTTAGAAAGTATCGCTAAAATGTTAGCTGATTGATTGCCTGTCTCTATAAAAACCAGGGTGTCTAGTGCCAGAAGAATTAACTTGCCAAATCTCACCGCCATTTGTGTCTGTAGGTAGCGATCGCGATCTTGTTCTAGAATCAACTCTCCAAGAACTTTCCATGTACAACTTCCAGGTAGAAATTAGCTGTACTGGTGCAGAAGTGGCTAATTTTTTTGATAAATACCCCTTGTTACCTGGAGTAATTTTGCTAGAACAGGGGAAGTTTTTTGGCATGATTTCACGGCGGCGACTGCTAGAGTTTTTGATTCGTCCTCATGGAGAAAAGTTGTTTCATCAAGAGTCGTTGGAAGTTCTCTACAGTTATGGGCGAACAACAATATTACTGCTTCCTGATACAACATCGATTTTAACTGCGATGCAACTGAGTTTAAAGCGATCGCCAGAAATTTTAGCAGAACCAATAGTAGTACAAACAGCATCTGGTTACAGCTTACTAGATGTCCAAGAATTAAATATTACTGCTTGGCAAATTCGAGGTATCGAAAATCTGATCCGCTATGAACATAGCCAAGCTCAAATGATTCAAAATGATAAAATGGCGAGTCTAGGGCGTTTGGTAGATGGGGTAGCACACGAAATTTTAGACCCTGTAGGTTTTATTTGGGGTAACATCACTTATGTCTCAAGCTACACTCAAGACTTGCTCAAACTCATAGCAGGTTACGAAAAACAATTACCATCACCTGCTCTAGAAATTATTGATCTTAAAGAAGAAATAGAGTTTGATTTTTTAGAACAAGATTTATCACAAGCACTTGCTAGTATCCGCACTGGAGCCGAAAGATTAAAAAAACTTGTTACTAGCTTACAAAATTTCTGTCATATTGATGAAATTTATCCCAAACCACTAGATTTACATGCTTGCATAGATAGTATTGTTTTATTAATTAATAGCCGTCTACAAGGAGAAATTGAAATCGTTAAATGCTATGGTCATTTACCTCCAGTGTATGGCTTTGTGGGACAATTGAACCAAATATTAATGAACATATTAAGCGAAGCAGTGGATAATCTACTAAATGAAGGAGTCCGACAAAAGTTACATTTAGAAGTTAAAAACACCACTAACAAACCCAAAATAGAAATTACTACAGAGGTAATTTCCCAAAAAGCATGTAATCTAGATGCAGCACCAGATTCTCGTTGGGTAGCGATTCGCATTACTGATAATGGCCCTGGCATCTCTCCAGAATTGCAACAGCAAATTATCGAGTCTCTCTCTATAGAAAAAAGCGCCAGTAAACAAACTAGCCTAACAGCAAGCTATCGAATTATTATGGCAAGACATGGAGGTAAAATAAACTTCCGTTCTCACCTGGGTTCAGGCACAGAATTTGAAATTTTATTACCCTTAGTTTAACAGTCAAGCGTGGCACCGAATTTAAGAGGATGTTTTAAATAATTTGTAATTTGTAATTCGTAATTCGTAATTCGTAATTCGTAATTAAGTTTTGTAATGGGGATTTGACCCCAACACAAAACTTGTCGGTTATAGAACCGGGGGACTTAAACCCACGGAACTGGTTAAAAGTTTTGGGCGAATAGAATTCGCTAATACACAAAGCTTAGTTCAACTCCGTGGACTAACCAAAAGTTATATCTTTCAAACCCACGGAGGTGGGTTTTGTCTGTGTAGCCAAGCCAGTGCGTTGGGCGGCTTTGCCGACTTGAAGCAACTGGCGCGCGATTTCTAATCGCCGGGATACAAGAAAATTAACTTTTCAAACATCCTCTAAAACGTCGTTTGTAACAACTTCTCACCACGTTGATAAATTTCACGGGCATAATCAGTCCAAGCACCTTGTCCCCAATAACGAAAACAACTTGTTTGCAGCAAAAGGTTATGCAATAAAACATCACGATAGCGAGGTTCTCTTGTAACCGATTCTGCTAAGTTATTTTGTAGTAACGAATCAACCTTTTGATGAAATAAACTACTCAGTTGATTCATGGGAGACAGCACATTTTCATATCCTTTGATCCAACTAATGCTATTTGTCCACGAAGCGCCATCCATGTGAAAATTTGGATTGTTTTGCTTTAATTCTTGAATAACATGCTCTACAGTTTCAGATTGATGATTATCTAATGAAACTCGTTGCCAAATATGATGTTGTCCGACTGGCTGGCAAGTTGGATAGTCTTCAGGTTTGCAGCCAGCAGCCTCAATTAATTCTAAATATTCTGTACCGCACATCCCCACAACACCTGTTTTTCCTCCGCCATGATGCGCCATTTCCCACCAAGCTTGTTTAAAAGCGTTCGGAAATTCATTCATCATAACACCGCCATTTTCGCCATCGCCAATTTGTGAGACGATAGGTGGTATTAACGTATTTCCCACTTGTTGTTTAGATAAGGTTTTGGCTTCATAATAAGGCTGCATTTGACCGACTAATTTAGTATCTGAACCCTGAGTTTTAATTAAGGCAGTAATACTAATTGTTTCCCCTTGAGAATTGCGAGCAATCAGGCGATGTGGTAGATGTTTATAGCTGAGAGATTGACCGCTGAGTGTTTCAACTGAATGTTCTTGAACCAGTAGCCAGCGATATCCACATTCTTTGAGCGCTTTCACAAATTCAAAGAAGGTATCAGGGTGATTTGGTAGGTGCATTTCTGGCGGTGAAAACCCTTTGACTCGCGCTAATGCTTCCCAACCAAAAAGCGCAGCGAAGTGATGTTGCCATGCAATGATATGTAACTTAATATCTGGGATGGGAGTCGAAGGAACAACAGCATGGCTCCACATTGTACCCAGCCATTCTACATAAGGTTGATAGGCCCGATCGCAAGTAATACGTTTGAGGTTGTCAAGAATATCATTGCGTCCCATTTGCCTGAGTCCCCACAAAAGATTACCAGAGTAATCCAACATTACACGTGGGTTGCAGCCTTGAGAGACAAGTTCAACAATGAAATCACCCATGCGGCTGTAACAATTAGCGAAAGGCCCTGCATTGTAATTATCTCCCTCATGGGGATGCTCAAACATGTATTGTAAATTGCTGATGAGTGAACCACCATATCCAGCGGGTATTGTCGGCTGGTGCATATGCAAAGCGATCGCAAACACAGCATTAACATCTTCTAACTTAATATTCGTTGTTGGTAAAAAAACAGGTTCACGATGATTCACTACCGAAAGTACTTCTGTTTCCCAACCAGAAATATTTGGCAAGCCATCGATGATTTCGGGCAAAGTTGTGAGCGTGGTAGGGGAAGAAAGCATCTCTAGTTGCTCCGAAATTTAATATTTACTTGAAACAGGCGCGGCAGGATTCGAACCTGCGACCATCCGCTTAGAAGGCGGATGCTCTATCCAACTGAGCTACGCGCCCACAGCAAAATGTTGGCTCTTAAATGAGTCATCTCTACAATTATACCGTTCTCTCTACTAAGAAGCAATCGAAAATTGCAGATTGCCACTGACAAGGCTAAGATCCAAGTCGCTAGTGAAAGAAAGCTGGAGGTAGGACTACCCTTGTTAAGTAGCATTGTCGCTTGTAAGGATTCTTTGAAGAACAGGGTAAAGTATTGGAAATTACTTATATCAAGTCTTTTGCTGTATGTATTAATTACGAATTACACTAGCGTCAGCAGTAACAGTAGTGATTGCAAACAACGAGCATCATTACGAATTGCAAATTATGAATTACGAACTTGTACTGAGCGAAGTCGAAGTATTACGAATTATGAATTACGAACTTGTACTGAGCGAAGTCGAAGTATTACGAATTACGAATTACGAATTAGCCTGAGGAGTTATTTGCTAGTGCCATGTTTATTCTCAAACGGCAGGATGTTGAAATATCAAGCATTCAGCACCCAAAAAGGGATCAGCAAGTGCCGATCCTCAATTATCAGGGGCAGACTTTTCGTTTGATTAGTGTGTTTAAAGCTAGTCAAGAGGAAGAAGCTAGAGCTTTATGGCGGGAGTTGACTGATAATCGAGGTAAAGCCTGTGTGTTGCTGGAAGAACCAGAACGTTTTAGCGTTTGGGGTAAAATTCGTTTAGAGCAGTTAGATGGTGATACAGGCAGCCATAATAAAACGGGGATTTTGATCCAAGCGAGTATTTTGTTGCTACAAGCTGTTTACTTCGACGTTGAAGAACTTTTAGGCAATCGGCAAGCAGTATTATTCGAGAAAGATATTGCCGAAGCATTACGACAGAAGCAACTGCCTCAAATATCTACCCCAGAAACAGTTCATTATTTAGTATCTACTGATCCTTTGCAAGCAGCCAAACTGCCTGCCTGGCAAGAAAATCATGTGATTAGCCTCTTGCAAGAACTGCATCGACTCGGAAAGGCTCATTTTGGTAACGCCAATTTTGCCCGTCAGGTGATTTATCGCTTAGAAGACATGCCAGAAGGTGAGCGATCGTTGTTTATCAGTTGGCTAAATCAATCTCCACTGAGTAAACTGTGGCAGTAACAATCGTGTATTGCTCAAAAGCCCCACTGTCTAGTTACACACTGCCAGAGTGTATTTACATAATCAAGTAATTTATGAATAAATCTTACAACAATTCATTTCCTGCCAAATCCATTTTCACAACTAGTAATATCGTCTTAGCTAATATTGGCTGGGCCGTGCTGACACTGTTATACTTTTTGTTGTTTAGTGCCAAAGTTCCTTTAGCAGATGGTACAGAAAGCCGGGCCGAGTGGTATGTGATCGGGACAAATATTTTTGAAGCCTTAGCTTATCTGAGTGCTTGTGTCTTATGCTTGAGGAACTGGCTTAGTCCACAAATTGTCAGCGGTCGAAATGTGTGGCTCTCTATTGGCTTAGGTATGCTTTCCTATTTCGTAGGGGGAATCATTTTCGGCTATACCGAAATCGTTTTAAAAGAAGAACCCGATGTGTCTGTAAGCGATATATTTTTTGTATTGAATTATCTATTTCTGGGTGCAGGCATGATTTTAGCTGTGACCTCCAGACGCATCAATCTGGAAAAATGGCAATGGCTAATCGTGCTGGCAATTGGCATGTTTGGTAGTTTGTTAGCATGGTGGATTTCCATGCAGCAGGCAACATCTACAGAACTGCTAGTTGCTAGTTTGAATTGGTTTTATGTGGTTTGTGATGTACTTTTGTTAATTATTGCCACCACTCTGCTGCTAGCCTTTTGGGGAGGACGGGTTTCCCAGTCTTGGCGAATGATTGCAGCGGCAGCATTTTCGCTCTACATTGCAGATATGTGGTTCAAATTTGCTCAGGGACCTAACTACCAAAGTGGGGAGATATTAGAAGTGTTTTGGGTATTTAGTGGAGTGTTATTCGGCATGGGCGCTGTTTTAGAATATGACGCATCATTAAGGCGATCGCGGCGTACCAGTTCCAGAAAAAGAGCTTAGCACAGATTTTTGGTATCTACCGTGAGAAAACTAACAGATTCTGACAAGCAAGAAATTCTTAAGTTATATCGAGAGACTGCTGAAACAACCTCAACTTTAGCAGAACGTTACGATGTGAGTAACTCAACAATTAGTCGCTTGCTTAAAAGTACCTTGCCAGAAGATGAGTACGAGTATCTCGTTTCCCTCAAGCGGGCTGCAAGAACTCCTGAAGGCAGGGCACAAGTAAACTATGAACAGTTACCTCTGTTGAGTCAACCGCAACCCGAAGTAGAACAGCCCAGCAGCGACAGCCACCGCGCAGAGTTACCGAAGGTTGAACCACAACCGTCTGTAGTTGCAGCAGAACCTGAATCTGAAGAAGAGACCACAGAAGAAATTTCCGCCATTAGAAGGGTGCGACGGCGTTCCTCAGCTACGGAAAAACCGAAGCTACGAGTAGCCGAACCAGCCGAAACCAAAGAACCTAAGCAAAGGCTGCCGGAAATAGCCAGCATTCCCAGCCCCATGCTAGCGAATGAACGTCCAGAAGCGACCGTCATCGCTAACATGCTGGGTGAAGACTTGCTAGATGAAGCAGAGGATTTAGACGATTTAGAGGATGAAGATTTAGATGATGAAGACTATGAGGATGAGGAATATGAGGATGAGGACTTTGAAGACCACCAACCTTTAGTCACAAGACGCAGACCAGGAGAAGCACCAGTTCAAGTTTTACCATTGTCGGCAGCCCATTTACCAAAAACTTGCTATTTGGTGATAGACAGGGCTTCAGAATTAATCACTCGACCACTCAAAGACTTTGGTGATTTAGGACAAATTCCCGTCATCGAAACTCAGCAGAGAACTCTACCAGTTTTTGATAACCATCGAGTAGCAAAGCGTTTCTCTACCAAACGCGATCGCGTCATCAAAGTCCCCGATAGTAAAATGTTGCATAAGGCTCGTACTCATTTGCAAGCCAAAGGCATCACAAGACTATTAATTGATGGTCAGGTTTATTCCTTGTCTTCTTCGCTTTAATGGGGAGTGGGGAGTAGGGAGTGGAGAGTGGGGAATTAAGAGGACGCAGTGACGCGGGGAATGTAAATGAAAGTTTCTCCGCGTCTCCGCGTCTCCGTGTCTCCGTGTCTCCGCGTCTCCGATGTTCATCGCCACTCACCTAGCAGGGTAAAAGCTGACCAAGAATAGGGGTTACGCCATTGTTCTTGTGACCACATTTTGAGTTGTGCGGCTCGCAGGGCAGCAGCAGGAGTCTTCCCTTGCTGCAACATTTGGCTGTAAAATTGGCTCATCAAGAGCGATGTCGCCTCATCATCAACATTCCATAAAGACACCACCACCCGCGCTGCACCAGCATACATTAATCCCCTTGTCAATCCTACTAGTCCTTCTCCTTTCACTTCCTTACCTAGCCCGGTTTCACAAGCACTCAGCACCACCAATTCCGCTGGGAAGTTGAGGTTAAAGATATCAGCAAGTCGCAAAAAGCCTCTTTGGGACTTACCTTGTTTATTTATCAACGAAAGAACAATTCCTGATAACTCCGGTTCAGTGCTATCTAGGAAACCGTGGGTAGCAAAATGCAGCATCTTATATTGACTTAGTTGCTTATTGGTAGCCCAGTTGTAGTTAGCGTCAAAACCAAACGCTTGAATGTTCTCTGAGGGTGAGACAAGTTTGAGAATCTCTTTAGCCTCTTTTTCTGTACCTTCGAGTCTTTGAATATCGCTGCGGTTGATGTTTCTGGTAGACCGCTTCAGGGTAGAGTTTTCTAGTTGCAGGTCAATGTTATTGTTACCAGCATTCGAGGGTTTGCCAGTGACCCGCTCATCGTTAGCGTTAAACACTGGGTCTGCAAGGATGGCGAGGGTTTTGGGTGCTTTTGTGCGTCCTTTGGTTTGTTTGCGGAGAATGGCAATGGTGGAGGCGGATGGTAGAGAGATAATTTCATGGTTGACTACCAATGGTTGATAATCTGAACCATCTGCCGATTTGGTTGATGTAGTTAAGGCTGCAAAGGGAATGTATTGTAAAGCTTCATCACCAACAATTACGAGGCGTTTTTGCCCCAACTTATCAGCAACAGGCGCAAGAATTAATTGACTGAGTTCGTTAGCAGCTTTCGCTGTGTCTTCTGGGGAAACTCCCTGGTATCCAACATTTCTTAGGTAATTGTTGTATAAATTCTTGGCTGCTTTGTCTATCTTTTCGCGTCCTGGCAGTTCATAGCTATTGAGTGAGTTGGGTGTGACTGCCCAAAGATAGCTACGTTCTTCACCTAAAGAATATTGCAATAGCAGTGTGTCTTTGTCTAGTTGTTGCTGAATTTCTTTGAGAGTCAGAGGTTTGGGATATATCAAATCAGCATATTCAGGGTTATTGGCACGGATTTTTAGCTGAAGTTCTCGCTGTTGTTTGAGTAAGTCTTGGATTTTTTGTTTGGTGTTGGTTAAAACTTGTTCTGGGGTTTCTTTTTTAGATGATAGTTCTGATAATAATTTTTCTTGAGCATCGATTTGCGATCGCAAACTAGTTTCTTCTGCTAAAAGTTTTGGGTCAATGCCTTTTTTGATGTCTATATCTGCTTCGGTTAGTAGTTCAATTAAACCACGGGCGCGGGAGCGATCGCTTGCTTGCAGTGCAATTGCATCGTATCCTTTGGCTGGGTCTTTTTTGTGCAACTGCATCAGCAAGTCGATGTAGAATTTGTAAACGTCTTGCTTTGATGCAAAGTAAGAAGCGCGTAGTTCTTGACTATCAACTTTGGTACGTAAATCTTCAATAATTTTAATAGCAGCTTCAACTTGAGTCAGGGCTTGTTTGAGGTTGCCTTGGTTGCGTTCTGTAAAAGCAATACTGTAAAGGGTGGTGGCTTCCCCTGCCTTGTCCCCGACTGCACGCAGTATTGGTAAAGCTTGGTTTAAGTATGAAAGAGCTTGTTGCTTTTCTCCTAATGAGGAGTAGACTAAGCCAATATTGTTGAGGGTGCCGGCTTCCCTTGCCTTGTCCACGACTGCACGGAGTATTGTTAAAGCTTGGTTGTAGTATGAAAGAGCTTGTTGCTTTTCTCCTAATGAGGAGTAGACTAAGCCAATATTATTGAGGGTGGTGGCTTCCCCTGCTTTGTCCCCGACTGCACGGAGTATTGGTAAAGCTTGGTTGTAGTATGAAAGAGCTTGTTGCTTTTCTCCTAAATCATCGTAGACTAAGCCAATATTACTGAGGGTGGCGGCATCCCTTCCCTTGTCTCCGACTGCACGGAGTATTGGTAAAGCTTGGTTGTAGTATGAAAGAGCTTGTTGCTTTTCTCCTAATGAGTAGTAGACACTGCCAATACCAACGAGGGTGGTGGCTTCCCCTACTTTGTCCCCAACTGCACGGGTTATGGGTAAAGCTTGGTTGTAGTATGAAAGAGCTTGTTGCTTTTCTCCTAAATCATCGTAGACTAAGCCAAGATTGCTGAGTATGGTGGCTTCCCCTGCTTTGTTCCCGACTGCACGGAGTATTGGTAAAGCTTGGTTGTAGTATGAAAGAGCTTGTTGCTTTTCTCCTAATGAGGAGTAGATAAAGCCAATATTGTTGAAGATGGTGGCTTCCCCTGCTTTGTTCCCGACTGCACGGAATATTGGTAAAGCTTGGTTGTAGTATGAAAGAGCTTGTTGCTTTTCTCCTAATGAGGAGTAGACACTGCCAATACTGTTGAGGGTGGTAGCTTCCCCTCCCTTGTCCCCGACTGCACGGGTTATGGGTAAAGCTTGGTTGAAGTATTTGAGCGCTTCTTGTTTTTCTCCTAAATCAGAGTAGACTAAGCCAATACTGGTGAGGGTGGTGGCTTCCCCTCCCTTGTGCCCGACTGCACGGAGTATTGTTAAAGCTTGGTTGTAGTATGAAAGAGCTTGTTGCTTTTCTCCTGATGAGTCGTAGACTTTGCCCATACCAAGAAGTGTGATTGCTTCCCCTGCTTTATCGTCCACTTGTCGCCAAAGCTTGAGTGCTTCTTGCAATTTCTCAATTGCTTGTCGCAGTGATTCTGCTGTTCCTTGTTGATAAAGTTTCAGCCCTTCTTGCGTAAGTCGTTCCGCAGCAGCGCGAGTGGCATTTTGTTGAGTGGTTTCTGGTTGTTGTGCAATCTGCAACCCTCGGTTTCTCGGTGTCGCCCCCACAGCATCAGCAAGCATTACCGCACTTAGCAATAAAGTTAAACTGTAGCGGGTCAATTTTGGTAGAAACCACCAGCAAACTCGTTGAGACTTTGCACTTCTCTTCATTCTTTAGCCTTACACCCTCAATCAGTGATTATTTACAGCCCTATCCTGTCGGCATCAATTCCGCTCATTAGTAAATTATTTACTTGTCGCCAGTAATATTGCTGAAACTTTATGTTGATTTTATGAGTGCAGCTAGCGGACTCATCTGTGGTTGCAGTTTTGGTAACAGATTTTTTTAGGGGCTATAGGCTGGGGAGGAGAGAAAAATGAGAAGAAGAGAAAATTTATCGTAAGCGACAAGAACCCCGACTTTTTTGAAAGGTCGGGGATCTGATTGAGCAATGACTTAAAATCGAAATTGATAACTCTATCTCAACCAAAGATACATAATGAAGCAAACAAAACAACTCACTGGCATTAGAAAATTTGCGCGATCGCCTCAAGAATCTAGAATAAAGAATAAATTTGATTTGAATGTACATCACTACCCAGAAAGAGGAATTTAGCTATGCTTACAACAATCGGAAACGGAACTTTGCTTGAAGCGTTGTGCTTACTGGGTGTCGATATGCGGTCAACCACCAACTGAAAATCAAAGCACTGTCACTGTTTATTTACCTCGTCAAAATATTTTCAGTGTTGAAGTTTTGCAAGCTCTAATGCAACGAATTGCTAGAGGAGAACCAATATGATAGTTACTGTGCGTGACCCAGATATTCTCTCTAATTTAGACCCTCAGATATTAACATCTTATCTTCAAGCAAAAGGTTGGAAGAAAGAGAGTCAGGTTGACAATAAAGAATCAGTTTGGATTAAAACAACTGATTCTGGTGAAGAATTTGATATTACTTTACCTCTCAATCCTGGAATCAGGTCTTATGTACTACGGATGGCTGAGATTTTGGCAATTATAGAAACAGTTGAAGTTCGCTCTCAGTTAGACATTTTGAGCGATTTGATTACAAAAATCCCAAATACCGAAATCCACGGGATGGTGATTAGACTAGCAGAACCAAATCATCCTGGTAATGTCTCAATTATTGGCTTTGTTGTCGGCAAGCCTCGTCAAATTTACCTTTCTCTGAGTGAATCTGAATATAACCAAGCTCGAACTGCTTATCACCAGAGGCTGCCAGTCGTTTGTACTGGGGATTTAATTAAGGAGAATGACGCTTTTGTGCTGAAAAAAATTACTAGCTTTGCTTTATATAATACTTTGACTGAGCGAGCAGCAGTTTAAAATAGTAAATTACTATTTATCGAGATATCTATAACTAATCAGTTATTTTAATTTCCCGTTCGCGTAGCGTCTTTGCAAGGGAAGAGGTTGACATACAATCGAAATTGATAACTCTATCTCAACCAAAGATACATAATGAAGCAAACAAAACAACTCACTGGCATTATTGAACGGGAGGGAGACGGTTATGTATCACTATGCCCCGAACTCGATATAGCCAGCCAGGGAGACACGATAGAAGAAGCACGAAATAATCTGATTGAAGCATTGCAACTGTTTTTTGAAGTAGCAGATCCTTCTGAAACTGAGGAACGGATGCACACTAGACCTCTTGTATAAATATTTTTTTGTTTCACCCGAAGATTCAACAATTACAGCGATCGCCTACTATTGTACTTCACTAACACAGTAGCTCTCCAACCTACTAAGCTGTGTTAGGGTGAGGAAATATCCAAATCTTTGCAAATTTTGCTAGCTAAAATCTCAACAATCTCTGTATGCCTTGGAACTGCTGTTGTCCTATTGTTTACAGGATTGTAAGCTAAAAAACATCTAAATTACATAATCAAATTAAATAAAACTCTTGTGGGGTGGGCATCTTGCCCGCCCTAATTATGCAAGTTATATGTGGAACAGCTTAGTAAATTGTATGCTTTCCACCTTCCCGTAGAAATAGACAGCCGTTATTTTCTAAATGACGAATCAAGTCACGTCTTTTCACTATATTTGAACGGTAATCTTTTCACGGACAACATTTTTACCAGAGAGTTGTTGCTCTGTAAGTTCGCGATTTGACAGTAAAATTAACTCTATTGCTTCTCGTAGACTTTCTCTTGCTTCTTCGAGAGTTTTCTCTTGAGCATTTGCACCAGGCAACTCTTGAACGTAGCCAATATACCACTCATCTATCTTTTCAAATACCGCAGTAAAAGAGTTTTCCATATAATTTGCTATTAATTTTAACGAGACATCAATAGTGGAGAGGAAGTTACGCATATTAGCTGTAAACAGCCCTTGCAAAACGCTCTACTAAATTAATGATGTCTTGTTTACGAGCTATTTGCTCTATCCATTGTTGGGGAATAGCTTCGACTCCGTAGTAAATCCCTGCTAAGCCACCAGTAACAGCAGCGGTAGTGTCGGTATCGCCACCTAAGTTAACAGCCTTGAGTACTGCTTCAGAATAGGATGAGCTATTCAATAAACACCATAAGGATGCTTCTAAAGTATCAATTACATAGCCCCCAGAACTAATCTCTTCTACTGGTAACTTGGCAATCTCACCACTAAAAACTCTACCAAAGTGGGGTCTTTCTAAAATATATTCACCGACAGAATAAATCTCTTTAATGTCTTTTAACCCTTGCAAATATGCTGTTTGTAGGTCAGCCCCTTCTAATAATGCCACTGCAATACTAATATAAATGCCACAGGCCATTTGCGATCGCGCATGACCATGAGTAATCGCCGAAACGTCATGCACCCGCCAAATCAATTCGCCTAAAGTAAAGATTCTATGACAATAAGCCATCGGTAAAATTCTCATCAAGGAACCGTTACCATTGCTGTTCTCTACTTTGCCACCTGCTTGATGAGGTAAAACCCCTTGCTTTAAACGCATAATTGCAGCATGGGTGGTTTGACCAATATCAAATAGTTCTCCACGCGCAGTCCAGTATGCTTCTTTGTACCACCGCCAGAAGGAATTTGCGATCGTATCTAAAGAATATCCTCTACAAAGACTCTCTGCTAAACAAAACGTCAAAGAACTGTCATCCGACCAAGTTCCCGGTGGTTGATTCCATGTGCCATAGCCTATCATCTTTGTGACTGGAGATTTGATGCGTTCAACGCGGCTAGTAAACTCTACTGGTACACCCAACGCATCACCGACACATAAACCCATCAAACCAGACAATGTTTTTGCAGCGGTTAGCATTATGCAATCTCCACAATAATCATTAAAATTTCACTTTATTAGGATGTTAGAGTCTAATACCACGAGTGTCTATACGTAGCTTATGTTTAAGTCAGGGTAACAGTATTTAATTTGGAATTTGGAATTTGGAATAGTTTAATACTGTTATCTATAAGACTTGTAACAGATATGCCCTAATCACTCGCGAAAATCTTGATAAACCCGTCCTTACGACCTCTGAACAAAGAGAAAGCTTTGGTTTAGCAACAGAACTGACAAACCCAATTAGTAACTCTACTAGTTTTTGATGACATAACTGTTTCAATATTAAGCCAGTAAAAATATGAAAAAAAACTCCAAGAACGCTGGGAGATTTTCAGCTTTTTCACAGAGAAGATACACAGAAAGCAATTTGATCAAAACGCGTAAATATCAACAAACTATAAAAGAGACAAAAATAGTTTTCTAACGTCTCAATTATCAATAAAAAAACCTAGCTAATTCCAATTATATTCACTTAAGCTATATTCAGAAATCAAAAATACTAATCTTTGATTTCCCAAACAATATCGATTTATTGGATGTAATTCAAATGGCAAAACTTAAAATTACTGAACTGAAAAACACAGGCGCTGAATTGTTTGAAGATTCTGAAACTTTCCTCAACGAACTCAGCAGCAACGAACTAGAAAGTGTAACGGGTGGACGGTTGATTTACCCAACTGTACTAACTTACCCCACTGTCTTTACTTGTACTTTGACAGGTAAAACTACATTACCTTATACAATTGTCATTCTGTAAGTTCCATTTCAGCAAATAACCTCACTTTATTCACCGGTGATTCTATAAACTCTTTTGATTCAACACCTTTGCTTCTTAATTATCTTATTAAGAAGTAAAGGTTTTTAGGCGAAAATAGCTCAAATAAAATAATAAATACATCTTGGGAGAAAATATTTCAATGTCTCAATCTACAGCTAATAAAAGTAACACCAGTCAAATTAAAAGCGTTGTAGTAACTCAAGAAATTACACCGATGTATCCTCGCTTAGCTTGCCAAGTTAATTTTTATCAAGGGCAGATGATTTTTTCGCAAAATGGGCGATTTTTGGCTTTTGAGTTTAACGAACAATCAAGAGAAAGGTTACAAAAGCTTTTCTCGATGATGGACGGTAGTCATAGCCTCAGTGAGTTACAACAAAAAGTTTTTCCTCATAATCCCGAAGTTATTAATGGAATTATTCAAAGTTTAGATAAGCAAGGATTCATTGACGATCTTGCCCATTTAAAGATTAATTCTAGTACAGAAGCAATTTTAGATTTAGAAGATTTAGCGAATAAATTGCTTGATCAAAATCCCTTTTGTCAAGCAAGCAATTTGCTAACATCAAATTTATCCACTAATATACTGTATGGCTTTGCCATAGAGCATTATTACTTACTATCTCACTACTATTATTTTTATTCTCCGATACTTAATTTCCAAGGCTCAACAAAAGTTCAAGCACTAATTAAAGAACTTTACTATCAAGAGCAAGGGCAAGATGAGTTTTTACTATCAGCACTTAATACTATTGGTATTAGTCGGGAACAGTTGATAGAATCAATGCCACTCACAGAAACAATGGCAATGTGTAATGGTTTGATGTATTGGGCAAATTTTGACTCACTCTTTTTATTAAGTATTTTAGGAGTTTTAACTCAGAAAAAATTAAAAACTTTTGAATCCTATCTTCATTTTTGTAAACAAGCGGAACTGGACTCAAGTTTTATCCAATCAATTCAAAAATTGCTCACCACTAAACTAAATCACGAATCAGAAAGCTTAACTCGCCGGATTTTTCAAGAAATAACTCACGTTGATGAGTCAACAAAGCAGAGATTAGCAAGACAAACCCATCTGTTTGGGGAGATTTATCACAACTTTTATCAAGCTATTTGGAACCACTACACTAGAACTAATAATTTGCTGCGACACATAGCAATTATTTAAATAATTCGTAATTCGTAATGACACTCGAGGACTCGCTACCGCTGCGCTAACGTAATTCGTAATTAAATTTTGTAATGGGGATTTGGCCCCAACACAAAACTTGCCGATTATAGAACTGGGGGACTTCAACCCACGGAACTATTTAAATTAAATCAGGAAGATGATAATGATAGTAACTCAAACTTTATTGCAGCAACCTTTATTTAAAAAAGGTGTAATTTTGAACTTTCGAGATAACGAAGTGGAGATTCGTTATCTTGACCAAGGATGTTCTATAGCAATCCCACCAGAATATTATGAAGAGACAAATCAATTATTCAAGCTTTTGCAAATAGGTGGATTATCACTAAAGGAATTAGCTCAAGCTTGTCCAGAACTTCAAGAAGATATTCCTGATTTGTTAATGGACTTTGAACGTCGTGGTTTTTTGATAGAAACTCAAAGTAAGATTGAATCCCATGGAGTTAGCGGACAACAATTTTATCGAGAATTATACCGATTTTTGGAATACTTGAAAGCACAATTACCGCCCTCACTATTTTCGCAAAAAATGGCTGATGGAACAATCACTAAAGAACAGTTGATTGGTTATGCATTGGAATCCTATCATGTTACTCATCTGTGTCCGATGCTTTTGGCTCCATCCTTAGCAAATTATGAATCAGCAACTACTCAAAAAATCTTGCGAGATTTTTATGTTTCTGAGTTGCATCATGATCGGTTGATTGAGAATTCTTTAAGTAGTGTTGGAATTAAACCAGAACAACTAAAAAAGATGCAACCTTTACCAATGACTTTTGCTGTTTGTTCTAGTTTAGGAGTGTTTGCTTACCAACATCCTTTAACATTTAAAGCGGCATTGTTGCTGTTTGAGCAAGACGACAAGATGTTTCATGAATTGTTTAAACAGCAGTGTCATGCAAAAGAATTACCTACTGAATTCTATAAACCCATGTTACTGCACGCTGGCATTAATGAAGAGGGAGAGCATGAAGATATCACAAGATTGTTACTTGCAGAAATTTCTTATGTCTCACCACAAGAACAATTGACAGTTAAAAAGAACATGGCAATTTTAATGGAATCAATGGTTAAGCGGACTCACGAAATTTTAGATTACTACGGGAACTCTGATAACGAAATTCCCCGTTGTTTTGGATAATATATGGGTACTGGGAAAAGTTTTTTAAAATTTGGTGGTGGGTAATGAGCAACCACCATAATATGAGCGATTTTACACCCAGTCCCCAGTCCCCAGTCCCCAATCCCCAGTCCCCAATCCCCAGTCCCCAGTCCCCAGTCCCCAGTCCCCAGTCCCCAGTCCCCAGTCCCCAGTCCCTTTTACGGAAACTTGCGCTCTTGCACTTCCATGACATAATCTTGTACAGCTTTAGTAATTGTCTCACGCAGATTTGTATAAACTTTGGCAAACGGTGGATGCTTCTGTGCAAGTCCGATCACATCGGAGGTAACTAAAATTTGTCCGTCGCAGTGTGGCCCTGCACCAATACCAATTGTGGGAATGCTCAGTTTTTGCGTAATCTGCATTGCCAAATCTGCGGGTATATGCTCTAAGACTACGGCAAATGCACCCGCTTGTTCAAGAGCGATCGCTTCATCTAAAATTCTCTGTGCCTGTTGTTGAGTTTTACCCTGTTGTCGCAAGCCAATTTGATGTATCGATTGTGGTGTTAATCCCACATGCCCCATAACTGGAATTCCTGCTTGCACCAAACGATGAATTGTTTCTGCGATCGCAGGATAACCACCCTCTAACTTTACCGCCTGTGCGCCCGTTTCTTTCAGCACCCGCCCAGCGGAGTGCATTGCTTGTTGCAAACTTTCTTGATATGTCAAAAATGGTAAATCTACCACCACCAACGCCCGTTGTACTCCTCGACGCACAGCCTTGGCATGGTAGAGCATCTCTTCTAAATTAATCGGTAGTGTTGTTTCATACCCAAGCACCACCGCCATAGAATCCCCCACAAGGATTAAGTCTACACCAGCAGCGTCGATCAGTTGAGCGATCGCATAATCCCAAGCGGTCAACGCGACAATTGAACGTCCTTGTTGTTTCCATTGAATTAATTGCTGGGTAGTTACTGCCATTTTTTTATTAGGGAGTAGGGAGTAGGGAGTAGGGAGTAGAAAGTAAGGAATTTCACTACTCCCCACTCCCCACTCACCACTCCCTCATTTAACAGCCCGACTGAAAGCAAGATGTGGTTTTGCACTTCCCATTTTGGGCATTAGCCAAGCTAGACCTTCACTAGTACCAATCCATAATTTATTGCCAATGTCGGGTACAAGGGCAAGAACCCGGCTAGAAGGAAGTCCAGCAACTTCGTCTAATACAGCTCCTGTATTTGGATTTAATCGTAACAAACCATCGCTAGTGCCGACCCAGATACTACCATCTTTAGCAAATCTTACCGCTGTGACATTACGCCCCCGTAAGCGTGTCACAGACCGCAGCACCACCCCGGTTTTGGGGTTAATCACTAATAAATTATTAGGCATTCCTGCCCAAATTAAGCCTTCTGGGCTGATGGCTAAAGCTTGTACTGTTGTTCCTGGTAATTCACCGATTTGCTTGGCGATTGTGGCACTAGCAGTGTTAACGCGCACGAGTCCATCAAGAGTGCCAATCCACAGATGACCTTCAGCATCTAACGTCAAAGCGTTAGCACTCACACCAGGCAGATTTTTTAATGTTGTCATAATCAAGCCTTGATCAGGACTAATTAAAGCTAAACCGTTATCAGTTCCCGTCCACAAATAACCCCGCTTATCAATCAACAGCGATAACACCCGTTTGGAAGGTAAAAATAAATTCTGCGCTGTAATTTCGTTAGTACGGGGGTCTACCCGGATTAGTCCCTCATAACTTCCCACCCACAGACGCCCTACTTTGTCTTGGGCTAAAGCACCAATAGCCACATTCGGTAAACTCACGCGACTGATAATCTTGCCCGTGTTGGGGTCAATCCGAGATAATCCCCGCCAGGAACCCACCCAAAGATTACCTGCAAAATCTCCCAACAAGTTACTGACACGATAATCTGTGTCTATTAACTTTTCTTCCACTCCCCGCTGATCTGGTAGGGGATTTACTCGTGGTGGTGGTGCAACAGCGGGATAGGAAGGGACAGACTCAGATGGTTTGACGTTAGAAATTCGCCCTGGTGGTGCATTTTGACCAATTTTTTGCGCCCTCGCCGGATTCATTGCTACCAGGTTAATGCTCGGTATGGCGATCGCCCCGAGCAATATAGAAGTTATTACTAAACTAGTATGCTTGTAAAACAGTACCACGGTCTTATTCCCTCTGGAAACACTTCTGTTTTAGGGTTTGAAGTGTAGAGCATCCAAGAATTTCCCTATCCGCTACACAGCTTTCTCAACCCCATATAAATAGCCAGCACCTAAATAGGTTTTGACTTGACTCAGTGTTCCCCCAATTTCCATAGTTCGCACTTTTATAAAGACTTTTATGATCTAGGGGAAATTTTATTTTTTCAAAATTAATTAAAACAGGCTCAGCAATAGCTAAAGTCTCTCCATTCAATGTTCTAGTCAATTTAGTTCTAAAACATTGACAGATTGAAAAAATAATGCATTAAAAAATATATTAATTAATAGTAGCTTTTTTATTTGTTAGTGTATTTTGTCAACGTCTCTTTTATACAATTACAGCAAATTACTAGAATTTTTAAAATATTTATTCGACAAAATTCAATTGACTTTTTAAATGCATTTGGTAGAATACAAGTGAAATTTCCGACTAAGACTAAATCTATTTATCAAAATTAAATAACTATTTTTTATGAATTCTACGGAGTTTAATGAATAGCCATTAGACTTCTTGCAAAAATAGTTCTCTTTGCGTAAGGCAAAAAAATGTTTATACAAGAGGTCTAGTGGTTAAACATCGTTTTCATGAAAAAGTTTTGCTATATATATCTAAATAAATAGGCTCTTAGCACTATTTTTCATTTTTGAAATCCATCTAAATTATCACTCTTCCCAAGAAATTTTATGCCTATCTTTAATCGCGTAACTTTAGTAGCGACAGCCACATGTTTATCCTTAAGCGTAACTCTTCTGACTAGTGAAACAGCTAAGGCACAGACGCAAGATTTAGTTTTAGAAGATAAATTTGACGCAGCTTTTATCGTCGTCTCGCCATCTGGCAGGGTAGTTAGTCACCAAGCTTCAAACTTAACTCTTGGGCAAGCATCTGCTTCCCTTAATTCTAATTCTTCTTTGTTTTCTAACCTAAAGTTAAGTACCAATATTCAGCGAGTTGCTTCAGGTAACTATAATTTAGATTTTCTCTTAACTACAGATTCTAACTCTGGGTTTATTCCTCCAGGAACTACCCTAAGAGGAGAAGCAATCAATGAATGGAGATTTGATCTTGGTAACTCTACTTCTAGTATTGATAATGGCATAAATTTTTCAACTCCCGTTACTTATAACTCAGCGCAGGGAAGTTGGTTTGATGACGGTAATTTAGTAGTGCCTGAAGCTAGTTATCTGCCCCAACTAAATGATGGTAGTACGCCAACAGAACTGCTTGGACTGTTTGATATAGGAGTCAGAAGCGGTGATTTAGGAGCTTTTGGAAATGGCATTGATACTTTTTCTTTAAAAGTCAATGTAACTCTCCAAGAGCAAACAACACCAGCAGTTCCGGAACCTTCAATTATCGGTGGGCTGCTAATTTCTGCAAGTTTAGGATTAGCTTTTTCTCGACGACACAAAGGTAAAAAAGTTTTGATTTAGCTAAATAAAAGGATAATAGCTTTTCTACACAGTCTGATAGAGAGTTTTGCTGAAACTGGCATTTTGTTAATCATACAATTAATTTGCCGCAAAAATTATAATCATAACTTTAACCTAATGCACTGCTTATAAAATGGTGTGTTAGGTTAAAGCTGTAATATAATAACTGCTTGTCAAGAAGGCAAATTTTATTCTCATTTGAGATTTACTTTTTATCTAGTGGTGTGACAAACCTAAAATGTGGCGATGAACTTTGAAGTCTATTGAGTCCTAAAGCGCAACTACAAACATTTTTGCTTATAACGTTTTGGTTTTGTTAACAGTAAATACTAAACCTTAATCTTAAAGCTCTTAAATCTTAAAAAACAGAAAATTTTTTCTTAATATTAGCAAAATATAGTAATTAAGGCTGGTAGATTTCATAAAAGACATGCGAAAAATTCGACTCTTAAAAGGCAAATAATCAGCCTCAAGTGACTACATTTTTACTCTAAAAAGTTTGTAATTTTATTCTTTTGGCAGAGCAAAATTTCGGTTAAAAGAGGATTTTGCAAATTTAGATAGAGATGTAATTCTGGCAACTTATTTGGCTCTAAAGACATTTACTAGAGTTTAAAAATTACTTGATTGACTATTAACTTTAAATCAAGTTCTCTTACCTCTTGAAAGTCGAAGTTTGGTAGCGTTCTAATTTTGCAAACATCACCCAGCAAACAAACTCGCTGCCTTACAAGCAAAGTCTGATTAGGTAATCTAGTCGTCAACCTCAGCCTGTGGAAGCAAGCCTTGCTTGTACTTCCAAACAAGTGTATTCCCACAGTCCTTGCTTGATGGTAACTTGCAATTCTTTAAGTTCTTGCTGAAGTTTACCGTTTACCAAGGAATTTGAATTAAGGAGAAAATTCTCATGGTTTTGGGTTATTACGGCTACACAATCGGAGACGAGGATATCAGCACTGCTGCTGGTGCCCAGTTGCCAGTTTTGCGTTTCCCTATCCCACCTGCTGGAAGCGTAGGTGCTGTTGTTACTCCTGTACAAGTAGGGACAGTTACAATTTCAGCTGCTGATATTGCTGCTGGTGCGGCTCCAGAACTAGAAGGTCTAGGAACTAACTTTAGCAACAGAAGAGTGGGTGCTGTTAACGAACCAAAATTAGGTACAGCAACAGACCTCGCTATTCAAGTTGGCCCTGTTGATATACCTTTTGGCTCACCATCTACAGTCAGACCAACACCATCACCAAGTACTCTGAATCGTTTCGGCAGTGAATCTGGTGCTGACTATGGACGTAATATCTTAACGAACGGTCAGGTTCAGTCAGGGTCAGTTGTTCTGTACAACCTTGGCTCAAATGATGATGCTGCTGCTGGCGCAGTAGGAAGCACTCTTTACGAAATTACAGCTACAACCATTAGCCAAGTGGGCACTGGTGGATCCGCAACTGCCCCTGCTAATGTTAACAGATATGCTGATGGGTTAGCTGTTGATAATCTCACCCCTGGTCGTAATCGCGCTATTGCTAGCGATTTCAGAACTTCAGATGAAGTTTCTTTAGGTAACTCAAGTGACCCCACTAAGAACAACCTTTACAAAGTTGATCTGCTAACTGGTCAATTATCTGCTCCAATTGCACTCTACAGTAGTGCCAATAGCGCAAATGGTACAACACCTTTACCTCTGAATCTGAACTTTGATTCTGGACTGGCATTTAGTAGAATTTCTACATCAGATCCCGGTGGTCAAAGACTTGTAGCTTTGCTCGAAGACGGCAAAATCCTAGCTATCCAACCTACAGACTCAGTAGGCCCAACTGGCATCACCAGATATGGCTACCTAGATGATTTCAACGCATCGGGTAATGGTATAGGTGATGGCAGAGCAAGTGCTTTCTTACTTGGTCGCGCCGACTTTGCTGCTCTTAGTTCCCTTCCTGCTGCGGATTACGAAGGCTTGGCAATTGTTTACGAAGACTCTGTTACTGGTGCTTAATTCATTTGAAGTGGCACACCTTCTAGTAGGCTAGTTAAAAATTTTACCTAGTCTTAAGTATACTCTAACCCACAACAAGGGTTAGAGTACATCTCTATCTAACTTGGTTTGGTCATTTTATTTATTCTCCTACACCTGCTCAGGTGTAGGTTTTTCATATGTAATCTCAAAAAACCTCAAAAAAGCTCATTCCTCCGTTCTGAAATCTATATCCCGTGTCTCCCTAAACTGGCCTTTATTACGATCGCAGCTGTTTTGTAAATAATTCTTAACAAAATGTTTAAATCTTTATGTAATAAAAAAATTAAATAAATAAGTTAAAAAGTTTCAAAGAATAACTTATCAAATTCTTGATATATTGTGAAACAAGCTACAAATTACGTGGTGTGCAATTTTTTTATCTTTCCCCTATCACTCTTCTAGACCTCCGTCAAGCAAATTCTCTCCTATCCTCCCGTCAACGGAGCAGATAAGAAGAGTGCGGAGTAGGAAACGTGCCTTGCAGCACAATCCCCAACATCTCCGCCTAGCCAAAGAAGAGTTTGATACTACCCGCACAATGCGGAGGTAGTGGAATAAGGAAAGTTTAGTGGAGTGCAAAGAAGAGATAAAAAGGAATTTTCGTGGAACGAGGGGAAAATCGAAAGCGCTAAACTATGCGCCCTTGGAAAGGGAGAACATTGGTAAGGAGTATGACTACAGATATTAAATATCTGTAGCTAGGAGATTGCTAACCTCTGACAAAGGCAAACCCAAAAAATTTTTCCTGAATCTTCTCCCCCACTAGTGGGGGAAAGAGCGGGGGTGAGGGTAAGTTGCACAGCGCGTGATTTGCAAGTAAAAAGAGTGACTTCTTGGAAGGATAAATATGTCTTACGCTCAAACGAAGACTCAGACAAAATCTGGGTATCAGGCCGGGGTAAAAGATTACAGACTAACTTATTACACACCCGATTACACACCCAAGGATACAGATATTCTGGCGGCATTCCGCGTCACACCCCAACCTGGAGTTCCCTATGAGGAAGCAGGCGCGGCTGTAGCGGCTGAGTCTTCCACTGGTACCTGGACAACCGTATGGACAGACTTGCTGACCGACCTAGATCGCTACAAAGGTCGTTGCTACGATATCGAACCAGTTCCTGGTGAAGATAATCAATTTATTGCTTACATTGCTTATCCTCTGGATCTGTTTGAAGAAGGCTCTGTAACCAACATGTTCACCTCTATTGTAGGTAACGTGTTTGGTTTCAAAGCTCTCAAAGCTCTGCGTTTGGAAGACTTGCGAATTCCTGTAGCTTACCTCAAGACCTTCCAAGGGCCTCCCCATGGTATCCAAGTTGAGCGTGACAAGATCAATAAATACGGTCGTCCCTTACTGGGTTGCACCATCAAACCTAAATTAGGTCTGTCGGCGAAGAACTACGGACGCGCTGTTTACGAATGTCTACGCGGTGGTTTGGACTTCACCAAAGATGACGAAAACATCAACTCAGCTCCATTCCAACGGTGGCGCGATCGCTTCTTGTTCGTCGCTGAAGCCATCCACAAATCCCAAGCAGAAACAGGCGAAATCAAAGGTCACTACCTGAACGTTACCGCTCCCACCTGCGAAGAAATGCTGAAACGGGCTGAGTTCGCCAAAGAACTCAAAATGCCCATCATCATGCACGACTACCTCACAGCAGGTTTTACCGCCAACACCACATTGGCTCGTTGGTGTCGTGATAACGGAATTTTGCTGCATATCCACCGCGCGATGCACGCCGTTATCGACCGTCAAAAGAACCATGGTATCCACTTCCGTGTACTAGCGAAAGCCCTGCGGATGTCCGGTGGTGATCACATCCACACTGGTACCGTTGTTGGTAAATTGGAAGGCGATCGCGCCATCACCATGGGCTTTGTCGATCTGCTGCGTGAGAACTACGTCGAACAAGACAAAACTCGCGGTATCTACTTTACCCAAGATTGGGCTTCCATGCCTGGTGTCATGGCAGTTGCTTCCGGTGGTATCCACGTATGGCACATGCCCGCACTAGTAGAAATCTTTGGTGATGACTCTGTACTACAGTTTGGTGGTGGTACCTTGGGACACCCCTGGGGTAATGCTCCTGGCGCTACCGCTAACCGCGTTGCTCTAGAAGCTTGTGTGCAAGCGCGTAACGAAGGACGTAACCTAGCTCGTGAAGGTAACGATATTATCCGCGAAGCTGCTAAATGGTCTCCTGAATTGGCCGTTGCTTGCGAACTGTGGAAAGAAATTAAATTCGAGTTTGAGGCAGTTGATACCGTCTGATAACAAAATGAGTTTTGGGTGCCGAGTTAAAATACTCAAAACTCAAAACTCTTTTCTGGCTGGGGTCAAGCATGAATCTCAAGCAAATTGCGAAAGACACAGCCAGGACTCTCCAAAGTTACCTAACCTATCAGGCGCTGAGGACAGTACTGGCACAGCTGGGCGAAACCAATCCTCCATTGGCACTTTGGTTGCAAAACTTTTCTGCCGGCAAGATTCAGGATGGAGAGGCATATGTTGAAGAACTATTCCGCACAAAACCAGATTTGGCATTGCGGATCATGACTGTCAGAGAACACATAGCCGAGGAAGTCGCCGATTTTTTACCGGAAATGGTTCGTACTGGCATTCAGCAAGCCAACATGGAACAGCGTCGCCAGCATTTAGAGCGCATCACGCAACTTAACATATCAAACCCCAGCCCTGAAGCGGAACATCAGGCAATCTCAGATCCTAATTTGGATAACTTATCCAGTTAGTAAGACAGGCAACCGTGCCAAATTCCAAGTAGTCAAAAAATCGCAACTTATTATCACTAGCCATGCAAACCCTACCAAAAGAGCGTCGCTACGAAACCCTTTCTTATCTACCTCCCCTCTCTGATGCTCAAATCGCCAAGCAGATTCAGTACATTCTCAGCCAAGGTTACATTCCTGCGATCGAGTTTAACGAAACTTCAGAGCCAACAGATTACTATTGGACATTGTGGAAGCTACCTTTGTTCGGTGCTAAAACCACCCAAGAAGTATTAAACGAAGTACAATCTTGCCGTTCTCAATATTCCAGCAACTACATCCGTGTTGTAGGTTTTGACAACATCAAGCAGTGCCAAGTTCTCAGCTTCATTGTTCACAAACCCAGCAGATACTAAACAAAACAGGTAGCAGGTGAAAGTAACAAATAATTACTTTCACCTGCTACTTTGTAAATATTTTCAAAGATGAGAGGTAAGATTAACTACCTCTTTTTTTTATGCAATATTTACCAGAAATGAGAATTTGTTTTGTTGGGGATTCTTTTGTCAACGGTACGGGAGATCCAGAATGTTTGGGTTGGGCAGGTAGAATTTGCGCTAATGCTAACAAAATAGGCTATGACATTACTTACTACAATTTAGGAATTAGGCGAGATACAACTACTGATATTGCAAAGCGCTGGTTGCAGGAAGTAATACTTAGGCTACCTCAAGAATACAACGGTAAAATTGTGTTTTCTTTTGGATTAAATGATACAACGCTAGAAAATGGCAAAACTCGTGTAAATTTTACAGACTCAATCCAAAATACCCACCAAATACTGAGGCTAGCTAAACAACTATATCCTGTTTTGATGATTGGGCCAGCGCCATATCAAGACCAAGAAGATCCTGAGAGAAGACAAAGAATTATTTCTTTAGCTGAAAAATTTGCTTTGATTTGTCAGGAATTAAGTATACCTTATTTAAATATTTTTCCTATATTAGAAAAATCAAACATCTGGATAAATCAAGCAAAAGCTAATGATGGCGTTCATCCAAAAGCAGAAGGCTATGCAGAATTCGCTCAAATTGTAGAAAAATGGGACGCGTGGCATTCGCTGATAAACAATAGTTTGTAGCCGAAATTCTGCTGCACCCTATATCTAAGCTGTTCCCTGTTTCCTTAATTCTAAATATAGTACATAATTTCTATCTGTTTCCTGGCTGCTCGCCGATCGCAAAGATCTTGGAGTGTATACTTTTGTAAAACAGAGTTAGCTGCTTGGCGTGCTTCTTGCCAAACTTCATTAATTACCTCGCTTTCTATCCCGTTGGAAGTTTGATCTGTATTAGATTCAACAGTATCTAATCCTTCCATACAAGTAAGAGCGTCTAAAATTGTGATGTTTCGAGGTTCTCGTGCTAAAACATAACCACCTTTAGCACCACGGATGCTCTTAATTAAACCTCCGCGTCTCAATGTTGCGAGTAATTGTTCCAAATAGCGGTTCGGTATATCTTGTAATGCCGCTATCTCTCGAATTTGTAAAGATTCACCGTTAGGGTAGCAGTTTGCCAACTCTAACAGAGCTAGGAGTGCGTATTCTGATTTGTTAGAGAGTACCACAAACGTAATATTTTAATCTTACTACTGATGACTTAAGGTGTTGATTTGTTTCTCTAAGCTTATGCTCATAGAAATTTAGCAATCAACTTTCTGCTGAGTAATTGAACTTAGTTTAGTCACTTTCTATCATATGAGCAAACACTATTTTTTTTTCATTTAATAAATAAAAACGATTGATTAATTTCTAATCTTATTCTAAAGATTGAAGAAAAGATGCTGTGTGTCCACGCATCCATTGAAAAGCAACAAAATTTAATAATAATCCAATCAAGAACAATAGCGTCATTAGAGCAGTTTGATACCAAAGAATTGGTTTTACTGATAGGTCTGCAACCAGATGAAACAAATTTAAGACGCTATAAAACACAGTCAAACCAAAATGAATTACTTTGTAGCGATTAGAATTGATAAAAGCAGTAGCAATTATTGCCAGCATTGGGAATATAAAAAAGCCTAACATCAACCACAGAATTCCAGAAATTTCGCCAATAGCATTGGCTTTTTCGGATTCGATAACTGACAAGCCGTGGAAGAGTGGCATCAAACCTAGTTGAGTATGAAACAGTGTTCCTAGTAGGAATACTATCCACAGAGCAATAATTTTTTCTCGATAATTAATTCCCATAACAGTGTAATTCGTAATTCGTAATACTTCAACTTCGTTCAGTACAAGTTCGTAATTCGTAATTGGGAATGGGGAATTGTCATTGATTATTCTCCGCGTCCCCGCGTCCCCTCACTCCCCACTCCCTAATTTAGCTTTGAGATCTGCCCATGTGATACCGACTAAATTGGGTAAAACGATATGTGCGGCACCAACTCGTTCAGCTGGGCCGATGCCGATCGCCCACATACCAGCAGCTAAAGCAGCTTCTACACCTGCGGCTGCATCTTCGACTACTACACATTCTTGTGGTTCTAGCTCTAGTAGCTTGGCTGCATATAAAAATAAATCTGGTGCTGGCTTGGGTTGCTGTACGCTATAGCCATCAGCGATCGCATCTACTTTATCAGCAATACCCAGTTTTTCAATTACTGTGCGGGCATTTTTGCTAGCTGAGCCAATGGCTATTTTAATTCCAGCTTGCCGTAGTTCATCCAAAAGTGCGATCGCTCCTGGTAACAGATCTTGAAGCGTCATGTTTTGGATATATTCTACGTAGTAGCTATTTTTACGTTCCATCATTTCTGCTATTTGAGCCTCTGAATACGGTCTACTGCCAACTATCCGCATTAGGGAAGCTCGACGCGATACACCACGTAACGCTTCATTATCTTGACGATTAAATGGTATACCCTCTTCATCTGCTAGCCGTTGCCAACCTAAATAGTGATATTCTGCTGTATCTGTTAATACACCATCTAAATCGAAGATAAAACCTTTGATGTTGGGGACTGGGGACTGGGTACTGGGGACTGGGGACTGGGGATTGGGGACTGGGGATTGGGGATTGGGGACTGGGGATTGGGGACTGGGGACTGGGGATTGGGGACTGGGGATTGGGGACTGGGGACTGGGTGTTTGTTCTTTCTCCTCCTGCTCCCTGCCCCCTGCTCCCGGCTCCCCCAGTCCTCCACGCAAATCGAACTCGTGCCACTGACCGCGCCAGTGTAGCTTAAACTTTAAGCGCGTCCAGCTTGGAGGGAGGTGGGGATTGGCTACGGGGCCATTTTTTGTTAGTTGGATGCCACCAAATCCTAAAACTACAGCCTGCCAAATACCACCGGCGCTAGCGCCGTGAATTCCATCATTGGTGTTACCTCTGGTATCTTCTAGATCTACCATTGCTGCTTGCATAAACCGTTCGTAAGCTTCTGTTGAGTTGCCCAAATCTGAAGCTAAAATGCCGTGAATTGCCGGGCCTAGAGATGAGCCGTAGGTAATATCGGTGCGGGGTGCGTAATAGTCCCAGTTTGCCTGTAATGCTTTTGAACTGTAAGGAAAATCCTGTGATTGCCGCATCAAATAGAGGAGCATCAATACATCTGGTTGCTTGAGTACTTGCCGTTTATTTGCTCCATCGATACCGAGAATCACTTGCATTGAGCATGTACGAGCTGCATAGTCTGCCAAGTTAATATCCTCTAATTGGAAAAATCCCTCGAATTGCTCGATTAATCCTGTTGATTGGTCGTAGGGAATCCATATTTTAGCGATGATCTCTTCCCAGCGCCTTTGCAATTCTGGTGTTATTTGTAGTTTCTGTTCGAGTTCAACAGCTCGGTCAAAGAAGGTATGATGCAACCATTTATATACAATGAGTGCTTTATCTAAATGCCACTGCACCATACTGTTGGTAAATGCATTATTGTGGACTAACTCGTGGTATTCATCTGCTCCAATGACGCCGCGAATTTCATAATAATCGCGTTCAGGATTGAACTCGACTCGGCTAGTCCAAAATATCGCAGTATCTAAAATAATTTCTACACCATAGTCTCGCATCCACTCGTCGTCAGCAGTTGCTAGCCAGTAGTACCAAACCGCGTAGGGAATATCTGCGCTGATGTGAATTTCCCTATCGCGGCACCAAATCCGCACGTCTTCACCATAAAAATCGCTGGGAAGTGACCAACGAGGGGTGACTTCATCTCCTGTATCAGCGCTTTCCCAAGCGTACATCGCCCCTTGATACCCGGCATGAACTGCTTTACGTCGTGCCCCATTAATTGTGTGATAACGATAACTGAGTAATTTACGGGCGATCGCTGGTTGTGTGAATATAAAAAAAGGCAGAATAAAAATTTCTGTATCCCAAAATATATGACCGCGATAGCCAAACCCCGAAAGGGTTTTCGCGGGAATACTCACCAGATCATCTGGAGGGCTAGCAATCAACAGCCCAAAAAGATTGTAGCGAACAGCAAAAGCGGCTGTATTATCCCCCTCAATCACGATATCGCTTTGCAGCCAAGCCGCATCCCATGCCTGTTTTTGGGCTGCTAGCAGCGTTATATAATCTGGCAGCAGTGCAAGTTTGGCTTGAGCATCTGAAACTGGTGTAGCAGTTTCTCGCGAGGTAAAAACTGTGACAACCTTTTCTATTGTGACTGTTTGCTGCATCTCCCCCAAAAATGTAGCACTGGAAGTAGGATAGCCGGGTGCGCTGCTAACTTGCAACGCCGCTTTAGTACCCAAGATATTTATCCTCGCAACCATCCCAATTTCTATGCGGGAATTACGAGTGCGACGGTATAACCAAAAACCTTGATCAGTTTTACCTTGGTCTAGTCCTTCCCAATGGTTAAAACCTTGATTTTCTGGGTAGCCATTAATACTGGCTTGCACTTCGATTAACCCATCAAAATCTACTGGTGTGATGTGACAGCGTTGTCCTAAAACATGCTGATCTGCCAGACTAGCGAAGCGTTCAAAATGGATATCTATAGTTTTGCCGCTGGGACTACGCCAACGCACAGAACGACTCAAAAGACCTTGACGCAAGTCAAGTTGGCGCTGATAACTTAAGATTTCACCTTGGTCGAGACGAAAGCGATCGCCATCTATAATTACTACCAATACCGACCAGTCAGGGCAATTGGCAAGTTCAGTATATACCACAGGCACATCATCATAAACACCGTAGATGAAAGTAGCTGATAATGCCCGCGCATACCCTTCTTCAAAACTGCCCCTAGTTCCTAGATAACCATTACCGATTGTAAAGACGGTTTCTCTAGAGTGTAATTGATCTGGGTCAAACTCAGTTTCGACTAATGTCCAATCTGTATAGGTGAAATGGGTAGAGCTAGCTGTTGTGTTCATTATGCTTCGCTAAAATTCTTTCGGACATAGGTTTATATATAAGATGAAATAAGGCTTCCATATAACGGTCTCTGGCTTCGTTGTTTTCTGGAGCAACAAAGTTCCAAAAGCTAAAGATTTTAGCTATTGATAGTAGTTGACTGGTGTGTAACTGCCAATTATATCTGTTACGAATTCGCTGGATCATCCATTCTGAAACTTCTTGCCAATATTCGGAATGAATATCACATTTTTCGAGAAAACCTAAAATTTTGTTTGCTGTTCCTTCTAAATCTGTAGGGTTGATATTAAACCCATCTTCTCGGTCTTCGATAATTTCTAAAGAACCGCCAAATTGAGTAGCAAATGTTGGTAAACCTGAAATCATTGCTTCTAGAATACTCCGCCCGAAGGCTTCAAAAAGAGCAAAGTGAATGTATATTCCTCCACAATCAGCAACTACTCGATAGGCTTCGCCAAGTTCAGAGCTAGGAATACGCATACCCAACCAGCGGATTTTACCATTAATATCATACTGATTGATAATGTCGTGGAGTCGTTGAATTTCTTGTGCTTCTTCTGGATTTGTAGCTTCTGACAGATGCAGTTTACTAGTCAAGAGAATTAAGTTACAGCGTTCTTGTAATGCCTGACTTATACCAAAACATTCTGCTAAACCAGTTAGATTTTTAATAGAAGTGATCGGCGCAACTGCGAAAATAGGCCGTTTGTGGGGATTATCTATATAACCAAATATTTGAGGATCTTCATGACTAAAAAGTAGGTCGTAAAGTTGAGCGCTGAGGTTTAAATCTCGGTCTTGTTTTTGATTATAAGGAAAGAAAATATTCTCATTTACTCCTGGCGGTACCATGTTGAATTTAGGACTAAATAAATCAATTCCATCTACCACATGATAGAGATTCGGCATGGTAAAACACTTATAAGACTCATATTGTCCTACGGTATCTGGTGTACCAACAATTTCTTGGTAGGACGATGTGATGATGAAGTCAGCTGCATTCATACTGATCAAATCAGCCGTGAATTGTGTTGAAAAGTGGTATTGGTCTTCTAGGTCTTGCCAATAGAGATTGCTAAATAAATATTTAGGTTTTTCTAGAGAGTGAGCAATATTGCATTGAGTAACTTTCAGACGACGGGAGAGTAGGAAAGCAACTAAGTTACCATCGCTGTAGTTACCAATAATTAGGTTAGGACAACCTTGAAATTGCGCGAGCAATTGTGTTTCGGCGTCCAGGGCGAATTGTTCGAGGTAGGGCCAAATTTCAAATTTAGAAATCCAGTTGTTGGTGACTTCTGGATTAAACTCCCCAAAAGGAATACGCAATATCCAGGCGTTTTCAGTGTTGTAAACTTTTTCGAGGCGCAGATTGCAAAATGTGCCTTCGCAGTTAGGAATTAGGCGAGTGAGAATGATTACATGGGGTTTAATGCCCAGCAAATCAAGACCAGCGAGTTTGATTTCCTCACGCAGTTTGTTTTCTAAGCTGCGGGCTTGTTCAAGAACGTAGATAACTTGACCGAGTGTTTCATCTCTTCCTAAAACATCCTCTTGAGCAACCCAGCCATGTATAGAAATGAGAACGACACGAAAAATAGCGGGGACACGGGCGACGAAAGTCTCTAAAAGGGCTGGGTTAGGAGTATCAATCAGGCGCTCAAGGAGTTCTAGAGTTTCGCAAACTCGCACAGCAGTGTTACCCCAACCAGGTTCAAAGCCGAGTTCTTGCAGTCCATAGCGAAATTTTTCGGATGGTTCGTCATGGGGTCGTTCTTTGAGAAATTTGAGGGCTTGCTTAACTTGTTTAGCAAGCTGGATACCTGAAGAAATGTGATTATTTAGTAGTAGATGAATTCCATCGTGTTCCAGTCTACTTAAAGCTAGGTAAAGTAGCTCTAACCAATAATGAGGATCGGTCAATAATTGACTGCACAAGTAACGGTTGAGGAAGCCTAAACCTTGACCGATATTTCTGGGGTCGCTAATTCTCGGAGAACCTTCGTAAAATGGATGGAGATCGATTTCTAGGATGTGCGGTTGGTAGCGGTTGACTAAGCGATCGCTTACATCTAAAAATGCTTGAGGTGTCATCAAATCGAATTTGCTCAAGTCGGATGTCAGTCGCCAAACCTCCTGACTAGCAATCCTCGGCCGAGTCACAAACCAAGCACTGTTTTCGAGCAAAATTATTTCATGCGTATAGTGAATGAGTTTAGCAAGTGTGGAAGAGTGGTAAAAGTAGGCTGGTTTTTGAGATTGATTACAATAGTTTGCAAAAGTTTGCAAAATTTCATTTCTCAGTAAGTAGTGTTTACCTGAAGTACTTAATGCAGAAATCAATTGATGCAAAGCAATTTTTTCATCACTGTTGAAGATAGTTTGAACTAGTTCATACATGACAAATCCCTTGAAGGTAAAGTTTTATTAGTGCTGGGTTCTGAGTCCTGAGTGCTTCATCAGTGCTGAGTCCTGAGTAATATCGTATTCGGTTAAAGACTTATTATTAAGACCGCAGGAAAGCAGGGGCAGGAGGTAGGGGCGTAAGTGGCCCGTTAAGAGTTTCCTCTTTAACTTTGATCGTACATAGGTACTAAAATTTTTCGCTTCTAACTGTGGGATGAAACGCAATTAAAAATTTGGACTTTTGCGAAAAATCGCAACAATCATCGGAGATATAAATTTGGGTTGTAGCTTGCTCTCCCACTCTTCGTAAAGAGATTAGCTTCCTAAAACTGTTTGAATTTACCTGTTTTTTCAAAAAAATGCCAATTTGGCTAGAGTAATTGCCAAGACAGATTATTCTTTATGTATATAAGTCCTCAATGAGTAATAAAACACCGTAGCCATCTTCATTAAAAGGGAAAACTGTTCTCTATTATCTTTTTCGTCAATACAGAGCTACTTTTTATAACTAATTAAGGATTTATATAGGAATCTGATTTGATTTCTAAAAAAACAGCGTACACCTCAAAAAGGTTGATTTTCTCCTTCCCACTCCCCACTCCCCACTCCCCACTCCCCACTCCCTACTCCCTACTCCCTACTCCCTACTCCCTTCTTCAAGTTACATAAGTGATATCAGGGTTAGTTATGAACTTCCAAACATCTTCTTCTCAAACCAATTGTTCTAAGACTATTAGCTCAGAACAATTAAATCAAGTGATCGAAGCGATCGCAGATGGTAGATATTCCTGGGCTTGTGTATTACTTTTGCGCTTCGTTGATTATAATCCACTGCACTTTATTCCTCAACGCACCTACAGCCGCTTAATCAAAGAAAACAACAAAGTTACAAACTTTCCAGGCTCTTCTCACAACCGCAATTCATCTCAGGATCTGAATAAAATTAATAATCTGGATTACTTGGAAAATTCACATCATAAACAACCCAACATCCAGAAGAATAGTAAACCACGCTACTTTGAAACAAAAAAGACTGGGTTATCTTCCTTACAACTCAATCGAGTCGATAACTAAGCTATTGCGAATTTAACTGGGATATATATTTTTAAAGCTGTTAGATATCCAATATTTACATTTAACAGCTTTCATGGAATTCACGTTTTTTTCAGGCATTTATCTAATGTCATGCTGAATGATAGATTGCCCTTAATTACTGTTGTCAAAAAAATGTGGGAAAAGATTTATCCTTATTACATAAAAACTAAGACAAATCCTCTATGGTTGTTAATGTTTTTAATTGGTCGATTTAGAATTATTCGTTATCTTGTTACTCGTTTTTATCAAAACTACAAAATCAAGATTTATCACTCAGATTATTCATGTTTTCCAGATTTGAAAGTTGATGATGTGATTGGATCTCTAAAACAAGATGGAATTTATTTAGGGCTTCGGCTTCCTGAAAATATACTTCAAGAAATACTCAGCTTCGCGGTTAGTAATTTTTGTTACGGAGATGGTAAATATAATTGTGGTTTCTTTTATGCTGAAAAAAATCAAGTATTACGGCATCATGGAGATTTTTTTGTCAGAGGCGAGTATTATAATACTGCGGCACTTTGCCCAGCAATTAAAAAACTGGCGCACGATCCAAAGTTATTAGAAATAGCTACTAAATACTTAGGGAAAAACCCTGTATTTACAGGTAGTCGTCTGCATTGGGTTTTTGTAGCTAATGAAGCTGAATACGATTTAAACAAAGGTGCAATGAATTTTCATTATGACTTAAATGACTATTGTAGTTTGAGGTTTTTCTTTTATCTGACCAATGTAAATTTATTAAGTGCCCCTCATGTCTGTATTCGTAGCAGTCATCAGCGTAAAAAACTTGCTTATCTTTTCTCTTTATTTAGGCGACAATCTGAGGCAGAACTACTAAAGTATTATGGTTCAGAGAATTGCTTAACTGTTTGCGGCCCTACCGGATTTGGATTTGTCGAAGATGTGTTTTGTTTTCACAAAGCAACACCTCCAATATCTAGCGATCGCCTGCTGCTACAACTTCAATACGCCTTGCATGATTATGGAGAGCAAACTGATACTGTAGACCCAGCCTTACTAAAAAGATATAGCTTCTAACCAAACCAAATTGATGGTAAACGAGCAGGATCAACTACTTCTGGAATATGTCGATTTATTTCCTCTGCTTGTTCACACAAAATTTGCCCAATTCCTTGATGAATTAAGGTTTCTATATGTAAGCTTTGTTCGACACAGTGATGCAGACAGTCTGAAATATTATATTGTGTTTCTTCTTCATCGACAGTAATGTAATGATTTGGAACTCTATTTAAAATATAAGCAATTAAACTTTGTCTCAAATCAGGATGTGCAAAGGCTTCTTGATAAGGATAATGAGGATAATTTTCTAATGCATTTTCAATTTCTTGGACTACAAGGTTCATTGTTAAGTTAATCAATTTTTTAGACATGATGCACCATGGTTGTGAGAGGGGGATGAGGGGGATGAGGGAGACGCGGGGACGCGGGGACGCGGGGAAGTACAGAGATTACACAATTCCCCATATTTCGACTTTGCTCAGTACAAGTTCCCCATTCCCCATTCCCCATTTCCAATTCCTAATTCCCTTTTGCCACTCTCAATTTAAGAAAACAATTTGAGGAACTTGTGAGGAAAGGATGCTTGTTGGTAATTAAAATATTTCGCTCTGTAGAGAGATGCTTTTATGTGTTTAAGTTCCAACCGAGTGCAGTAGCGACTTGATTAGCTAATTCTAGAGGATTGAATGGTTTGGCGATCGCTGTCTTAATACCCATCTGAGCATAACGGCGGCGATCGGAAGCTTGGATTTTTGCAGTCAACAAAATCACTGGAATAGCTTTGGTGAGCGGATTTGTCTGTAGCTTCTCAAAGGCAGCAATGCCATCCATATCTGGCATCATCACATCTAGCAGAATTGCATCGGGTTGCCAAACTTCGGCTTGATTTATTCCTTCATTAGCAGAACTAGCTGTAATCACTTCCCAGCTAGCCATGGTTTCTAAACAAATCTTGGCAACTTCTTGAATATACTGCTCGTTATCAACCACCAAAATTCGCTTTGTTGTCACTGCCACTAGCCTCATGATTGGGTGTAATTCGCTGAAGTAACTCCATAACTCGATGTTCAAATTCTTGAATTGTGACTCGTCCTTTAGTTAAAAATTCTGTGTAGCCTAATTTCAGTTGATTGCGCTCTGCATCATCCAAATCTTTAGCAGAATAGATCACTAAAGGAATACGACATAATTTATTGTGTTGCTGCAACCAGTCTACTACTGCGAAGCCATCACTTTCTGGCAGAATCAAATCAAGAATTAGTAAGTCGGGATTGACTTGTTGGCTGAGGCGAATTGCTTCTCGTCCTGTCCTTGCTAGGAAAGTTTCAATTTCATGGAGTTTAAAAAGAGTAATCAGCACTTGGGCTAAATCAGCGTCATCTTCAACAATCAAAATGCGGGCTTGCTTGGAAGGTTTAGCTACTGCTTGCTTGAGTGATTTTAATAGACGGCTTTCTTGGATGGGCTTATTCAACCAATCAACAAAGTCTGCATAGGCTAGATTATTTTGGCTTGGTTTGTAAATACTGCAAATCACAATCGGAATGTTTTTAGTATCTGCTCGTGCTTTCAATGCTGCCATTGTTTCCCAACCATTCATTCCTGGCATGAGTAAATCTAGTAAAATTACGTTTGGATGATGAGCCGCTGCTTGGGCGATCGCTTCCTCACCACTAGTCACTGTAATTACTTGATATCCCCCTTGTTGCAGCAAAGTCTGCAACTCAGCACAGATCACTGCATCGTCATCGCAGACTAAAGCTAGAGGGGGTGAGGAGGATGAGAAAGTGGATAAGATGGGCAGTGTAAAGTAAAAATTACTACCTTCACCCAGAGTACTTTCAACCCAGATGCGCCCGCTGTGTTGTTGCACAATACTCTTGCAAATTGCCAAGCCCAAACCAGTACCATCATGGTTGCGTGAGTCTGAAGAATCAACCTGCTGAAAGCGCTCGAAGATACTGTCAAGTTTGTCATTCGGGATACCACGCCCGGTGTCTTTAACTGTTAACAGAACTGCATCTGCTTGTTGTTGAGCCATGAGCCAAACTGTAGATCCAGCATCTGAAAATTTAATCGCATTACTGAGCAAATTAGTCAAGGTTTGTACAACTCGGTCTGGATCTACCCGTAGGGGGATGGCTAAGCTGGAAATAGATAGTTTGACGCCCGCTTTATCAGCGAGGGGTTGCATCACATTTACGGCTTGGGCAATTAAGTCAGCAATATTACTGGTTTGTAATTCCATCTTCACCTTACCCGACTCAATCCGCTCAATGTCTAGGATGTCGTTGATTAAACGTACTAGACGCTCGGTGCTATCGGTGGCAATTTGCAACAGGCGTTTTCCTTGCTCTGAGTCTGTTGATAACAAACCACTGGCGAGCATTCCTAAAGAACCATGAATTGAAGTTAAAGGTGTGCGGAGTTCATGACTGACAACAGAGATAAACTCATCTTTCATACGCTCGATTTGCTTGCTTTCTGTCACGTCTCGCAAAATCACCGTGTAAACGATTTCTTTGCCCATATCCAACTTAGAGATAGAAGCCTCTGCGGGGAATTCTGTGCCATCCTTGCGATAACCATATATTTCTCGCCGTTCTCCCATTTTGCGAGCTGGATGAGGAGATTTGCCAAATTCCACCACATGCTGACGATGCGCTTGCACAAAACGCAGAGGTAGCAGCATGTCAAGGTACTGTCCGATCACCTCTTGGGCAGAGTAGCCAAAAATCTTCTCTGCTCCTTGGTTAAACAAGGTGATGCGTTGGGTGGCATCTAAAGAAATAATCGCGTCATCAGCAATATCTAAAATTCTGGCAAATCGGGCTTGAGAAAATCGTAGTTCTTCTTGTGTGCGTTGGCGCTCATCAAGTTCTGATTGTAAACGTTGATTAACGGATATTAATTCAGCAGTGCGTTCTGCTACTCTCAACTCAAGTTCGCTCTTAGCTTTGTAAAGAGCGGCTTTTGCTTCTGGTTTTTGGTATGTTTGGGCGATGCGTTGTCGCAGCTTTACCCGTTCCAAGCGATTGACAAGTCGAGTTACTAGTTCTGGCCCGACAATCGGCTTACTCACGAAATCATCAGCACCAACGCTAAATACCTGATTGACAATTTCGGCATCGCTATGCACTGTTAGAAAGAGGATGGGTAACTCACTCCATTGGGGATCGTTGCGTACCTGCTGGCAAAGTTCAATCCCGTTGATGTGAGGTAATTCTATATCCAAAATCAGCATGTCTGGGGTGACGGCTTTGAGTGTTTCCCAGAATTGACGGGGATCATTCAAGGCGATCGCTTTTAGTCCCCAAGGACTGAGTAAAGTTTGTAAAAATGACTGGAGTAGCGGATCATCGTCTACAACTAATATTTTCGCTTCTGCATGGGGCATATTTTGTAGTGCTGGCGTCTGTGGCAATGCCGGGATGGCTACAATGCTATTTTCCGCAATTTCCTGACGTAGTTGCTTGACCCAACTTCCTAAATTATTAATTTCACTAGCACTCAAAACTTTATTAGTATTTAGCCATCGCTCGATTTTTCGCGCCAGTTTTGAGCCAATAGTCAAACCAAAACTACCCAAAGAACCAGCCAAGGTATGAGCCTCTCTGGCTGCAAGGAAACGCAACTCTGAATTTACAGCCTTTTGCTTGATCGCTTGTTCTATCGTGTTTACCTGCTCATTAACTCGCTGTTGCGATCGTTGCCAAATCCCTGCAACTGCTGCTAATGTTTGCTGCGATTTGAGAGGTGAAATCTGAGATTTGGCATTTTCCTCTACTCCCTTGCTTTTCTGCTCCTCCTCTTCTCGTAATTTCAGCCGATAACCAATCCCATAAACTGTTTCAATCAGCTCACTCGGCGCTCCTACAGCTTTCAGTTTCTGCCGTAATCCTTTAATATGAGTGCGGACGGCCTCTTCTGTTGGAGTATCCTCATAAGACCAAAGATGTTCCAAAATCATCCCACAGCTAAATACCCGCCGACTGTTTCGCAAAAATAGTTCCAACAAAGCATATTCTTTGGGAGTGAGTGACAATAGCTCATCACTATAGGTAACTTCACAACTACTAGGATCTAAGCGTAAACTCCCCCACTGCAACACAGGCTGTGAAGCTAACCCTCCCCGACGCAGCAACGCCCGTACACGAGCCACCAATTCCTCTTGATCAAAAGGTTTGACTACATAATCATCTGCACCAGCATCTAACCCAATCGCTTTTTCATGACCACTATCACACCCTGTCAATAATAAAATAGGTACTTGCAGACCACTGGATCTGATTTTTCGGCAAAGACTAACACCATCCAGCTTTGGTAACACCACATCCAGAAGAACTAAATCATAATCGTAAATTTGAATTAAATTCCAAGCTGAATTTCCATCATGAGCCACTTCTACTGCATAGTTTTGGTTAGTCAAAACAGCCGAGAGTGCGTAAGCATTTAATTCATCATCCTCTACAATTAAAATTTTCATACTAAAAGCTTTTTCTAGAAGAGAACCCCGATCACCCAACCTTTTACGCCCAGAACGATCAAAAGCAAAAAACTCAAACCATAAAATCAAGTTACTATCAATACTGAGTTGATGAGCATCTTCCAAGAGACATATTTTTTAATTGATGCTGATCATTAAACATGACAATTTTTCAAGCGCAAAGTCGGGGCATAATTTTCCTCCAATCAAAAATTCTTGTCAGGGAGAACTAGTAATAGCCCAAATAAAAACAAGTAAGTTAACAAGAAAAATTTTAGGTATGTAAATAAATATAAACTTGATGTAGGTGTGTTGTCGCGCAGCGCAATGCACCTTAAACTATTGATTGTGCCTTAGCCTACAGTATCACACCCTACTAGCTACATATCTTATTATTCTATATTTGAGCATCAACTTACATCTCTAAAAAGTAAGTTTTGCTAATACTAACTTCATGCCTTTTACTGAAATTAGCAATCATTTAATTTCATTACTTAATATAATAATTTTTAATACAAAAAATTCCTATGAACACTAATATGTTACAAAAGAATTAGTTACAGGTTGTAGAACCGGGAAAGCTCAAGCAACTCAAAATTTCAAACCGGAGGTCTATATGTTTAAAAGGATTTTGGTTGCATTGGATCGCTCGGAAATGGGGCAAAAAGTTTTTGAGCAAGCATTAACTCTAGCAAAGGTAACACAAGCTAGCTTAATGCTACTGCATGTTCTATCTCCAGATGAAGAGGGTAGTCCTTACACACCTATGTTATCTAATTTTGACTATTATCCAGGATTGAGTAGTCAAAGCTTTGAGGTCTATCAAAAGAATTGGGATAGGTTTAAAAATGAAGGCATTCAAATATTGCAATCTTTGTGTGCCCAAGCGAACACAGCAGGTGTTGCCACTGAATTTACACAAAATCTTGGTAATCCTGGACGGATGATTTGTGACTTAGCTCGTAATTGGAACGCTGACTTAATCGTTATGGGGCGCAGGGGTCGTTCTGGGCTAACAGAGTTATTTCTCGGTAGCGTCAGCAACTACGTCCTCCACCATGCCTTTTGTTCTGTACATGTTGTGCATCTTCCAGTCACCACAAAAGATGAAGTTGCAGTACACACTACAAATGCTGTAGGGGTTAAATGAGATTGGGGAATGGGGACTGGGGAAGAGGACGCGGGGACGCGGGGACGCGGGGACGCGGAGAAAATTTCTCCCTCATCCCCCTCATCTTCCTCATCCCCCTCCCGCTTACTAGTGATATAAAATACTCAATTTTCAGTAGCGATCGCCATTAAGAAGCTTGAATAGGTAACTATCGGCTGGGAACCCTAGACTAGACTAGTAAGTACATAGGGTAACAATTGAAGGATACTATGATGAGCGATCGCGACTATACACTAATCATTGACAAAAGTGGTAGTATGTCCACCCCTGACCAAGTGGGTAATAGAAGTAGATGGGATATAGCGCAAGAGTCTACACTCGCCCTAGCCAGAAAGTGCGAACAGTTTGATCCTGATGGCATCACTGTTTATGTCTTTTCTGGGAAATTTAAACGCTACGATGATGTCACCTCCGCCAAAGTAGTGCAGATATTCCTTGAAAATGACCCTGCTGGAACAACAAATTTAGCCGGTGTACTTCAAGATGCGCTCAATAATTACTTTCAACGCAAAGCAGCAGGTAAAACCAAGCCCAATGGTGAGACAATCTTAGTAATCACCGATGGAGAACCAGACGATCGCCGAGCTGTATTTGAAGTGATCATTAATGCCACTCGTCAGATGGAACGCGACGAAGAACTAGCAATTTCCATGGTTCAAGTAGGCTCGGATGCCCAAGCAACTAAGTTTCTTAAAGCTTTAGATGACCAACTGCAAGGTGTTGGTGCAAAGTTCGATATCTGCGATACAGTCACTTTAGACGACTTAGAAGACATGAGCCTTGCAGATGTACTCATGAATGCCATAACTGATTAATCAGTCAATAGTCAAAAGTTAATCGGAAAATGGGGAGTAGGGAGTAGGGGAAGAGGTATTTTTGTCCCCTGAGTGTCGGCTATTTACCCGTGGGAGACTAGTTTTAAAACAGAGGCGTTGCTGAATTTAGCAATAAATTTTCTGGGGTGGGCATCTTGCCCGCCAGAAAATTTAAGGGACGGGTGAGACGCCCATCCTACAGAACCAACTAAATCATCTTGCAAATAGGCAACGCTGCAAAAATGAGATTATAGAGTGTATCGTACAAATTAGTTTGGAGAATTAAGTAATGCTAGAAAATCGTGACTATACCCTAATTATTGACAAAAGCGGCAGCATGGCAACTCCTGATCAAAAAGGTGGTAGAAGCCGATGGCTAGCAGCACAAGAATCTACTTTAGCTTTAGCTAGTAAATGTGAACAGTTTGACCCAGATGGCATAAATATCTATGTTTTTTCTGGTAAATTCAAGCGCTATGAAAATGTGACATCAAGTAAAGTATCGCAAATTTTTCAAGAAAATGATCCTTCCGGCACCACAGATTTAGCAGCTGTATTGAAACATGCTACCGATGATTACTTTCAACGTAAAGCATCTAGTCAAACTAAACCAAATGGTGAAACAATTTTAGTAGTTACTGATGGCGAACCAGACGATCGCAAAGCAGTGATGAAAGTCATCATCGAAGCTTCCCGCCGTATGGAACGAGATGAAGAACTCGCTATTTCTTTCATTCAAGTCGGTAAAGATCCTCAAGCTACCCGTTTTCTCAAAGTCTTAGATGATGAACTCCAAGGAGCGGGTGCTAAGTTTGATATCTGTGACACAATTACTATGGAAGATATGGAAGATTTGAGTTTATCAGAAGTGTTACTTAATGCCATTAATGATTAGTATCACCACATTAAATTCAAAAATCAAAAACTTTTGTTTTAAAAGATAGGTAAATTTTCAACCTATTTCACTAACCATAGCTTTTACGGTATTTATAAATCATGGATTCCATTGATAAGCTGTTAGCTGAACTGCAAGATGAATACAAGCAAGGAAAACCCGAACAACAGCAGTCAAAATCAACCGCAGCCCAATCATTTATTCAACCACCGTCAAAATCTGCTTCTTTAATAGATAACCTTTTATCAGAAGTTAAAGCTGATTTTGCCGAAAAAGATGCTGCTCTCGAGTTGCAAAAACAGCAAGAACTTCAACAACAAAGAATTCGCCAAGAACAACTCAAAGCTAAACAATTAGAGGTGTTAAAAGTAGAAGCAAAAGATTGGTTAGCAAAACTAGATCCATTATCGCCAGAGGGACTGTGGTTTGAAAGGTTTGCTGAAACATACTCTTCAAAAATAGAAGCAGCAATTGAATATTTACAAACTAATCAATAAATTTTCGGGGAATTGGGAATTGTATAATCTCTTTACTTCCCCGCGTCTCCCAGTTGGTGAGTTTCGGCTATGCGGTAATCGAGCGAAGTCGAGATTTAACTACCGCGTACCCCTACTCTTAAGCAAGCTACGCATAGCGTCTTTGATAGGAGAAGTCGAACCTCATCCCCTTTATTTCTCAGTGCCTAACCCATGATAATGTTGCACAGCCCATTCATGCATTGCATAGAGAATTGGTTGCAAACTCTCTCCCAAAGGTGTTAATGAATATTCTACTTTGGGTGGGATTTGAGGATAAACTTCTCGATGAAGAATACCATCTTCCTCCATTTCTCTAAGTTGTTGAGTGAGCATTTTTTGTGTAATTCCGGGTAAGGCTCGCTGCAATTCACCAAACCGTTTTACACCAGCCATTAATTCTCTAATAATTAAAACTTTCCAGCGTCCACCAATCACCTTTAGTGTAGTTTCTACTTCACAAGTTAGCCTACTGTGGTTTTCTGCTTCAGCTTTCATAGTTTCTTTTTAGTAAGTATCTTACTTTTAAGTGCCTACTTTTTATCTTATCTTTATATAGTCTAAAGTTAATTTGAAAAGTATTTTCTAGCTCAATCTGTGAGCGTTGTTTTCTGCTGAAAATTTACCCATGGCAAATATCCTCCATATTGATACTAGTCCGCGTGGTGAGCGCTCTCATTCACGCACATTCACCCATAAGTTCGTCGCAGCTTGGAAAGCCGCTCATCCTGAAGATACATTAACGTATCGAGACTTAGGGCGCAATCCTGTACCCCATGTAGACGAATCTTGGATTGCTGCGGCTTTTACACCACCCAATGCACACACACCTGAAATTGCTCAGGCGATTAAAGTTTCTGACGCTTTAATAGATGAGTTGCAAGCGGCCGATCGCTACATTTTTGGTGTGCCAATGTACAATCTGAATATACCCTCCACCTTTAAAGCTTATATTGATCAAATTGTGCGCGTTGGTCGCACCTTTGCAATAACCGAGCAAGGTGGCTATCAAGGGCTATTAGAAGGGAAAAAGTCGCTAGTAATTACAGCCCGTGGTGGTAGCTTTACAGGCGATAGCCCCTTTACACCCTACGATTATCAAGAACCCTACTTAAAAGCAATTTTTGGGTTTATCGGGATTACAGATGTTTCTTTCATTCATCTGGAAAATCTCAACGCTGGTGATGCTGCTCGTGAGGAATCTTTTGCTCAAGGTCAAGAAGCGATCGCTCATGCAGTAGCTAGTTGGTAATTATATGAAAATCCCATTTGAGTTGTAAGAATTCTCGTAAGGAATTCCTCGCTTGTCCATCAATCGCGTATTTGGTGTGACAAGCCTAGAATTAGGTTAAGCCAATTACGAATTATGCGCTTCGCAGCGTAAGCTAAAAAACATCTAAATTACATAATCAAATTAAATAAAACTCTTGTGGAGTGGGCATCTTGCCCGCTCTAATTATGCAAGTTATATGTGGAACAGCTTAACCCTGTTTTGTCAGTTTGGGAGAAGCCTATCGCTGAAAGCCTTTTGGAGCTTTAGTTTTAAGCTTTTGGTTATAAATTTTAGTTACTGTTAGAAAATAAAGGCTCAAAGCTAGATTGGATGAAAGTTTTAGAATCTTGCTTTGATTATTACTTTCCGAGAGTGACATAAAAGGGTTAAAGCCTGCGGCATAGCTTCGCTTAGAGCGAGTCCTCGATAGCGTTAGCGTTAGCGAAGCGGTAGCGACACAGGAGCGTCGCGTCATTACGAATTACCAACTCAATTAGCGATCGCTAATTGAGTTGGTATAATTTTTAATTTGTATTCTAGAAAATCTTATAAACATGAATCGTCCCCAGACAGAGTTTTATACACCTTGGAAAGATATACTGCAAGAGTATTTTGAAGACTTTATGCAATTTTTCTTTCCTCAAGCTCACGCAGAAATTGATTGGACACGTAAACCTGAGTTTTTGGATAAAGAGTTGCAACAAGTTGTCAAAGATGCTGAACTGGGGCGGCGTTTAGTCGATAAACTTGTAAAGATTTATTTAATAGGGGGTCAAGAGACTTGGTTATTAATTCATATCGAAGTTCAAAGTCAGGAGGAAGAGAACTTTGCCCAGCGTATGTTTGTTTATAACTATCGTATCTATGATCGTTACAAGCGATCGGTAGCTTCCCTAGCGGTGTTGGGAGATGAGCAACTAAACTGGCGACCAAATCAATTCGGCTATCAGTTATTCGATTGTCAAATGCATTTTCAGTTTCCAACAGTAAAGTTGCTAGACTATCAACAACGGTGGTCAGAATTGGAAGCAAGCTATAATCCCTTTGCTACTGTCGTCATGGCTCATTTAAAAGCCTTAGAAACCCGCAGTAACTTCCAACAGCGTCTTCAGTCCAAACTGTTATTAACTAAACGACTGTATGAGCGAGGTTTTAAACGCGAGGATATTATCAACCTCTTTGGATTTATTGACTGGATGATGAGTCTATCAAACGAGTTACAGCAGGAATTTGAACAACAATTAATACAATATGAGGAGAAAAGAAAAGTGCCGTATATTACTAGTCTTGAAAAAAGAGCAATTCAAAAAGGAATTGAGCAAGGAATTGAGCAAGGTTTATTAGAAGGCATTGAATTAGCTTTAGAATTAAAGTTTGGTGATTCAGGACTTAATTTGATGCTAGAAATCTCACAAATTAAAAATATTGAGAAACTAAGAGCTATTAAAGCTGCATTAAAAACAGTCCAGACTGTAGAAGAGTTACAAAGTATTTATAGCAGGAGAGAGGGAACAGGGGACAGTGAACAGGCATAAAATAAACACTTTATTCCTTCTCTACACCCCTATACCCATGCTTCTTGAAAGGGCTAACCTTTACCAAAGACAACCCCAAGCGAACGTGCTATATTTTGTGGTTGCATTGCATCCACTGCTGCTGTGGGTTCATAGCCACAGTGAACCATGCAATCTGCACATTTGGGATTACCGCTAGCGCGACCGTATTGACTCCAGTCTGTTTGTGCTAATAATTCTTTGAAACTTGTATAATAACCTTCATTTAATAAATAACAAGGTTTTTGCCAACCGAGAACGCTATAACTTGGGCTACCCCAAGGTGTACACTCGTAGTCTTTTTCACCTATGAGAAAATCTAAGAACAGCGGGTTGTGATTAAAGTTCCAGTTTTTTTCACCAGTTTTGAGGGGAGATAGGATTTCTCGGAAAAGGGCGCGTGTTTGTTCACGCTTGAGAAAATGATCTTGATCTGGTGCCCACTCATAACTGTAGCCTGGAGAAATCATCATGCCATCAATATTCAAGCTGTCTAGGAAGTCAAAAAAGCCTTGCATTTCTTTAGGATCTGCACCATCAAAGATAGTAGTGTTTGTGGTAACGCGAAATCCTTGAGCTTTGGCAGCACGGATGGCTTTGACAGCAATCTCAAAAACGCCTTGGCGGTCTACACATTTATCGTGCAATTCTTGCATCCCATCGAGATGCACACTAAAAGTCAAGTATGGGGAAGGTTGGAACTTATGCAGGCTTTTTTCTAGCAACAAACCATTAGTACATAAGTAGACATACTTTTTGCGCTCAACCAATCCGCGTACAATCTCATCAATCTGAGGATGTAGTAAAGGTTCTCCCCCAGGAATTGATACAACTGGTGCGCCACATTCTTCGACAGCAGCAAAGCACTGTTCTGGAGTTAGGTTTTGCCTCAATACCTCCGTTGGATGCTGTATTTTACCACAACCAGAACAAGCTAAGTTGCAGCGAAACAACGGTTCTAACATCAATACGAGAGGGAAGCGTTTACGCCCTAGTATGCGCTGAGTAACAAGATACTTCCCGATATCCATAGCTTGTTGCAGATTAATCGCCATTTTTCCGATCGCTCCTCATTCGCATAGATCAACACCACCGAAGATATACAAGAATACAGTAGTTCTCAATTGGTTACAATACATGTTTTGGGAATTGGGGACTTGGTAATATCTCTCTCTGCTCTCTACCTCCCTGCTTTTTCACTTGACATATCCTTGAGATATAAACCAATTAACAGCGTCTTTCAGTGCTGCATTTAACGGAGATTGGGGTAAACCTAGTTCTCGTAGAGCTTTTGAGGCATCGTAGTACATGGGTTGTTGAGCCATGCGGACGCCATCGAGGGGTACAGAGGGTAATTTTCCTAAGGGGGCGAGGATTTTTTCTTCAATCCAGGCGACGCTCAGAGGTATCCAAGCGGGTATAGTTTGTTGGGGGGCGGGTAGACCTGTGATATCGGCAAGTTGCTCAAGCAATTGCTTAAGGGTAAGGTTTTGGTTGGCTAAGATATAGCGATCGCCCGATTTGCCTCGTTGCAAAGCTAGTAAATGTCCCCATGCCACATCACGCACGTCGATAAAATTTAGACCAGTATCCATATAAACAGGCATTTGCCGCCGCAAAAACCGCAGGATAATATCACCTGTTGGTGTCGGCTTGATATCCAAAGGGCCAATGGGGCTACTGGGGTTGACTATAACTACTTCTTGACCTGTAGCAGCCGCTTGTATAGCTTCTTGTTCAGCCAGAAATTTCGACTTTTTGTAGTCACCAACCAACTTTTCTGAAGGGCTTTGATGTGTCTCATTGACTACTTCACCAAATGAACCCACCCCAATCGCCGCTACAGAACTAGTATAAACAGTCCGATCAATATCTGCTTTGCGGGCATTGAGCAACACATTACGCGTACCTTGAACATTATGACGGTAGAGTAACTCGCGATCGCTTTGCCACAGCGAATAATGGGCTGCTACATGAAATAAATATTGGCAACCCTGCATTTTTTGCCAGAGATCCGAGTCATGCAAATCGCCTTTGACAATTTCCACCTCCAAACCGCGCAAATTATCCAAATTACTGCTAGGGCGTACCAGCGCTTTCACCGTATATCCTTGTTGCAGCAATAACCGCACCAAATGAGCGCCAATAAAACCCGTACCACCCGTGACAAAAACTTGCATTAATTCTCCTTGAAAGGGACTTTGGAATCAAGAGGACACGGTGACGCGGGGACACGGTGACGCGGGGAGTATAAATGAAAGTTTCTCCCCCTCTTTGCGTCTTACCCTCATTCCTTCATCTCTTCCTAAACCTGGGAAACCAATCATCCAAAATGGCGTAGACTACAGGGACAACAATCAAGCTGAGGATAGTTGAAGTTACCAATCCGCCAGCAATGGCCACAGCCATGGGCGATCGCAATTCAAAACCAGCACCAAAACCTAAAGCGATCGGTAGCATCCCTAAAATTGTCGAGGCAGTAGTCATCATAATTGGTCGCAGGCGCACTGGGCCGGCTTTGAGGATAGCTTCAGTGCGTTCTAAGCCAGCATCGCGCAGTTGGTTGATATAATCCACCAGTAAGATGGCGTTTTTGTTTGCTAGTCCCAGTAAAAAGACAAAGCCAATCAGCGAGATCATGCCAAAATCGCTATTAGTAAAAAGTAGTGCCAGCATTGCCCCCACCAACGCCAAAGGCAAGGAAACGCCAATAACCACCGGGTCTACCCAGCTTTTGAATAGCAAAATTAATACTACTACAATACACAGTGCTGATAAAGCCAAAGTAGTACCAAAACTGCCAAAAACTTCACCTAAACGGGCGGAATCCCCTTGCAAATCAAGGGAAACACCGGAGGGTAAAACCGCTTTGGCTTCAGCCACTACTTTATCTGTCGCATCACCCAAGGATAAATTTTTACCAAGATTAGCACTGATATAAGCTACACGTTGATTGTCCAAACGCTCAATTTGAAACACCTTGCCTTGTTGATTTGCTTCACCTGTAACTGTGACATCTGCGAATCCTGGTAGTTTCTCAATCCTCTGTTTAGTGGCTTTAGCAGCTTTGCTGAGGGCTTCGAGGTCATTACCCCTTAATGAAACTTGTAAGGGTTTTTGACCACCTGTATCGACAAATTGAATATCTTCAATACTGGTAGTTACTCCAGCTAAAACAGGCAAAGAGGAACGAAATTGGTCTTGGAGTTCCGCAGTTGTGATGTTGCGATTTTCCTTGAGCTTAACGTAAAGCGTGCCTTTATTCGGCTCACCCTCACGAGAACCAACGGTAGTAAATACAGTTTCTACTGCTGGCGATTTTCTCACCACATCTTCTAGTTTTTTGGCAACTGCGAGGGAGTCATTGAGGGGATTGGGGATTAGGGGTAATGGGGATTGAGGACTTGTACTGAGCGGAGTCGAAGTATTGGGGTTTTGACCCTGCTGTCCTGCTCCTGTGGGGATAGTTGGTAAGGGAGCGGTGTAAGCTATATTAAATTCGCCTCGGTCTAGTTTGGGAATGAACCCTTTAGGAATAAGCGGAATTAGGGCTATGCCGGCGATGAAACTGAGTATGGCTAATCCTATAACTATGCGCCGATGCCTTAAAGACCAACCCAACAGATCACGGTAAGATTGGGCAAAAGCTATGCCAATTTTTGATTCCCGGCGTCGAGAAGTCGCAGATGCTGGTTTTAGCCAGTAGATAGCTAGTACTGGCGATAAAGTCCGCGCAACTAGCATTGAAGCGAGCATCGCTGCTGAGACGGTGATCCCAAAGGGCTTAAAGAATTGACCGATGACCCCACCCATTAAACCTATGGGGAGAAAAACCGCAACTGCTGTCAAAGTAGCAGCCGTCACTGTCAACCCAATCTCATTGGTTGCTAAGAGTGCGGCTTGACGAGGACTTTCCCCATCTTCGATGTGGCGCATGATGTTTTCCACATCAACGATCGCATCATCAATAATACTGCCAATTACCAAAGCCAAAGCCAGCAATGTAATTGTCTCTAGGTTGAAGCCAAAAATCGCCATGACGATAAATGTCGCCAACAAAGATGTGGGAATCGCTAGTGCAGAAATTAAAGTTGCTCGCCAATTCCACAAAAAAGGAAAGATGACAACAATAGACAACAACACTGCTTCCAGCAAAGCATCTATCGTTGACTGGGTAGCATGACGGATATATTCTGCTTGAGTGGCAGCTAAGGTGAGTTTGACATCCTTCAAACTAGACTTTAACTTTTGTACTTCTTTCTCTACCCGACTTACCACTTCTAGGGTGTTAGCGCTACCACGTTTAATTACCTGAAATGCTAGTGCATTTTGCCCATTAAACCGGACTAATGTTGCTCCTGTTTGGGGGATAGCAGCGCTTGCATTAGCTGCTGTTAGTGTTGGGGATGGACTGGGAGCGCCCAATAGTGATACTTTGAGAACTCCTGGTAGTTTAGCGATCGCTGGCACAATTTGATCTTTCGCCAGCTTAGTTAAGTCGGTGAGATTTCGCGAGGGACTTTCAATAGCATAGCTAATGGCAGCTGACTCATTTAAGTTCAGAGGGATGATTTTATAACTTGCTCCCTGAGTTAAAGTCAACTGCTTCAGCCTAGTTTCGACACTGCGAGTCGATGTTTCTAAATTTGTACCAACAACAAAAGACAGACTGACGGCAGATTGACCCGGATAACTAGATGAGCGGATACTCTCAAGTCCATCTAGAGAGCGAAGGTTTTCTTCTATAGGTTTGGTAAGCTTTGCCTCTGTATCTACAGCAGTTGTCAAAGGTGCTTTGGCATTCACCACTACCACTGGGAAGGTAATATCCGGGAACAAAGCATATTTGAGGGAACTAAAAGCAAGAATACCAGCTACCGTCACAGCAATCCAAAAACTTATCGTCAGCCACGAAAAGTCAATTGCTAGCCTAGAAATATTAAAGCGTTCTCGTGCGGATTTTGAGCTACTCAGCTTGACCATTTTGGAAAATCATCGTGCGGTGACACAATTACTAGTCATGCTACATTAATCACCTCAAGTTTGGGAGTTTTAATACTTTTTTGATTCTTTAGAGGGATGGGGAGTGGGGAATGGGCTTCGACTTCGCTCAGCCCACGGCAGGGAATTGAGTATTAAAGCCGCAACGTTCAGGTTCAAAACCGCAACATTCAGGTTCAAAGCCGCAACATTCAGGTTCAAAAGCTCAAACCCTACTCCCTACTCCCCACTCTCCACTCCCTACTCCCTAATGACTTTCCGTACTAATTGTGCCAATTTATCAGCACTATCAGGAACTGCGATCGCTTTGGCATTCTCTCCCATCTTGGCTAACTTGTCTGGCGATCGCAACAAACTTAACACTTGAGTTTGCAATATCTCTGGGGTTAACTCTGATTGCTTAAATGTTAACGCTGCACCAGCTTTGGTAAACACGTCCGCGTTGTAAGATTGATGGTCTTCGGCAGCAAAAGGATAGGGAATCAAAATTGCTGGTGTTCCACACACTGCCAATTCTGTGAGGCTACCAGCACCAGAACGACTAATTGCTAAATTAGCTCGTCGTAATAGTGCTGCCATGTTGTCATAAAAGGGTAATGCTATATACTGTGGATGTCTGAAGCTGTCGGTGTCAGGGTCGCGATCGCCTGTTAAATGTACCACATATGCACCAGCGTCAAACCAAGCTTGAGCGGACTGGCGGACTAAATTATTCACCGCTACTGCACCTTGACTCCCACCAAACACCACAATTAAGGGCACACCATTAGGTATGGGTAAATCTAAAGTTGCATTAATTTCTGTATCTAAAAACTGTGGGCGCACGGGTGTACCAACGCAGACATTTTTGGCTTTGGGTAAATACTTAGCAGCCTCGGCAAATCCCAGCGCTACCACACTGCACCAAGGGCCAAAAAAGCGAGTAACTTTACCTGGTAGAGCATTAGATTCGTGGAAAATTATCGGTAACCCGAGGGAACGCGCGGCAATGACTGCGGGGCCAGCTATATAACCCCCTGTAGTGAACACACCTTGAAAGTTTCCCCGTTTGAGAAGTCGCCTCACTTCGAGAATTGCACCGATAAGTCCACCCAAGATGCGAATAGAGGAAAGTCCCAACCCTTGCTGAAACCCCTCAACTGCAATAGTATTCAAAGAATACTGTTGAGGAACAAGCTGAGTTTCTAACCGATTGGGTACACCTAGCCATTCGATTTCATAATCCGGCAATTTTTGTGCTAATGCGATCGCTGGAAACAAGTGTCCACCAGTCCCACTGGCAGCTATGAGTAATTTTATCGGTGCGTTTGCCATCAAAACTCTACCGTTTAGCGCTGAGCTTAATTAAGATAAAACAATTTCCTTGCCTTCTCTATCAAATCAGTAAACTATCACCAATGACTAACATTATCGCTCTAATACTGAAACGCCAACGCAAATTTCCCGTTAGCATCTGGCTAATTTTATCCCTGATCACATTTACCTGCATCAACAGTTGGCAATTTGCTCAAGCCGATACACCCCAGAATGCACCTGCTGAATTGAAAAATCTCTTGACGCAAATTGATGCAGCCGCTAGCCAAGGCGATGTCAAAGGTGTGATGCAATTTTATGACCCCAATTTTACCCATGGGGATAAATTAAACCGCCAAGCTCTCGAAAAAGGCTTAACAGCGCTCTGGCAAAGATATCCAAAATTAAAATACACTACACAATTACAAAATTGGAAATCTCAAGGCAACGCTGTCATTGCTGAAACTGTAACTACTATCACTGGCTTACCTGCTACTAATGGGAATAACTTAGCTCTCAATGCCACGATTAAATCGCGCCAACGCATCACAGGTGGCAAAATTGTCCACCAAGATATTCTTTCGGAACGTACTATACTAACCTCTGGTACCAAGCCCCCCCAAGTTGAGATCAAATTACCACAGCAGGTAAAAGTTGGACAGCAGTATAATTTTGATGCGATCGTTCAAGAACCACTAGGCGATGATTTTCTTCTAGGAACAGCATTAGAAGAACCTGTCAAACCAGAAAAATACCTTAGCCCTACACCTGTAGATTTACAACCACTTTCATCTGGTGGTTTGTTTAAAATAGGACGCGCACCATCCACCCCTGGTAGTCAATGGGTTTCTGCTGTGATCCTCCGCAATAACGGGATCACTATGGTAACTCAACGTATGGAAGTGTTGAAAAAATAAAATGTAGAGAGACGCGCCATAGCGCGTCTCTACAAGGGTTTAGGGTAACTAACAATGATTTCTCTCCAAAATCAAATCGTTTTGATTACAGGTGCAAGCAGTGGTATTGGTGCTGCTTGTGCCAAAATATTCGCTGGTGCGGGTGCAAAACTGATTTTAGCGGCGCGGCGTTTAGAACGTTTACAGCAATTGGTAGAGACGTTACATTTAACATCTGCACAAGTTTATTTGTTACAGCTAGATGTCCGCGATCGCAACGCTGTAGAGTCTGCTATCTCCAGCCTACCTGCTTCTTGGTCTGATATTGATATTCTGATTAATAATGCTGGTTTGAGTCGCGCTTTAGACAAGTTGCACGAAGGCAACTTTCTCGACTGGGAAGAAATGATTGATACTAACATCAAAGGTTTACTTTATCTCACCCGTTATATCGTACCTGGAATGGTAAACCGCGATCGCGGTCATGTGATCAATCTCGGCTCAATTGCCGGACATCAAACCTATCCCGGCGGTAATGTTTACTGTGCCACCAAAGCAGCTGTCAGAGCAATTTCTGAAGGCTTAAAACAAGACTTGCTAGGAACCCCTGTACGCGTCACTTCCGTTGATCCTGGCATGGTAGAAACAGAATTTAGCCAAGTGCGCTTTCATGGCGATATTGAACGTGCCAAAAAGGTTTACCAAGGAGTTACCCCCCTAACACCAGATGATGTTGCTGACGTCATATTTTTCTGCGCCACGCGATCGCCTCATGTCAATATCAATGAAGTAATCCTCATGCCAGTTAATCAAGCTAGCGCTACTCTGGTTCATCGGCTGTGAGAGGCTAGGGGTTAGGGATGAGGGGGATGAGGGAGATGAGGGGGAAATAACAAATACTCATTCCCAGTCCCCAGTCCCCAGTCCCCAGTCCCCAGTCCCCAGTCCCCAGTCCCACTCCCCACTCCCCACTCCCCACTCCCCACTCCCCACTCCCCACTCTCAAAGTCCATATCGCTGATAAACTTCACTAGCAGCACGATGCAGTAGAGAGTGACGCCAAACAAGAGATTTCAAATCGTCAGCGTAACCACCGCCAATTACGCAAGCCACGGGATAACCAGCAGCAACGCAGGTACTCAAAACCTGCATTTCCCGACGGAATATGCCAGCATCAGTTAATGCTAATTTACCTAAGCGATCGCCTATATGGGGATCTACACCTGCATCATAAAATATTAAATCTGGCTTGACTTTTGATATTAAATCTGGTAAGTAATTGGCTAAAGTTTGTAAATAAACATCGTCTTCCATGCCTACAGCTAGTGGAACATCTAAATCGCTGGTTTGTTTAGTACCAGGAAAATTCACTTCGCAGTGCATGGAGAAAGTGAAGACACTCTCGTCATCCTGGAAGATAAAAGCAGTGCCATCGCCTTGATGGACATCCAAATCGATGATGAGGATTTTTTGGACGAGTCTAAGTTTTTGTAAAACACGACAGGCGATCGCCATATCATTAAAAATACAAAAACCAGATCCATAACTTGGGAAAGCATGATGAGTGCCACCGGCAGTGTTGCAAGCTAAACCATGATTTAGTGCTAGCCTAGCAGTCAGTATCGTACCACCTACCGCTACACAAGTACGATTTACTAGAGCCGGACTCCAAGGTAAACCAATACGCCGCTGCGCCTTAGAATCTAGAGTACCTTCACAGTAAGCTTGAACATAGCTTGGGCAATGGACTAACTCTATCAAAGCTTGTGGTGGCCGCTCAGGGATATGAAATTGTTCTTGACTAGCTACATTGTCAGTTAATAGCAATTCATATAGTAGTCTGAACTTGGACATCGGAAAACGATGCCCTTGGGGTAGTGGTGCAATGTAATTTGGGTGGTAGATAATTGGCAAATCCATGCAAGTTCCCAACACTCATATGATCCATCAAGCGAAAACTACATTCTCACTTTACCGAAAACAGGGTGTGGAGTGTAGAGAAGAAAGAATAAAAAAATATCGAATATGTAGGGTACGTCAGTTCAATAAAGCCTTAACTCACAGAGAAATTATTCGTGCTGACGCACTATAACAACCAAACGAGGTAAAATTTATTAAGAACAAAGTTGCTAATTTCGGTAATTGTAGTTCCTTGATGTTAAGTTGATCAAAAAATAAAAGTACGAAAAAAAATAAATTTATTTTAGAGGATTTAAATTTTGAACTTTGAGTTTCCTAAAGGGGTTGATATAATGCAATGGATTCCACCGATTGCATTTATTCTAGCTGGCTTATTTGCTGGGATAATTGGTGAAAAAGTTATCTTTAAAAAGCTAAAAATATTTATTACCAAAAAACAGATCCCCGGAAGCGAAATTATATTTCAATCCTTGCACCGCATGACCTTCATTTGGTTTGTGATTGGTGGTTTCTTCTGGGCAATTCTGAGTTCTCCACTCAATGCAAACATTACCACAGTTTTGCAAAAAACTGTGACTATTGTATTACTGTACTCAGTAACTTTAGTGTTAGCAAGACTAACTGCTGGGTTTGTAAATTTCTTTCTCAGCAGAACAGAAAGAATTTCAGCATCGTTGATTTCTAACCTTGCTAAGATTGCCGTTCTAGTTCTGGGGACATTAATTATATTGCAAACCGTCGGCATTGAAATTACACCGATAGTTACAACTTTAGGGATAGGTGGTTTAGCAGTTGGCTTAGCACTTCAAGACACACTTGCAAATTTGTTTTCCGGCTTCTACTTAATTATTTCTAAGCAAGTTAGAACTGGAGATTATGTGAAACTAGACGCAGGTCATGAAGGTTACGTCACAGATATTACCTGGCGCAATACCACTATCAGAGAAATTTCTAATAACTTCATCATCGTACCCAATTCTAAGCTAGCTTCGGCAATTTTTATTAATTATCATCTACCAGCAAAAGAAATTACTTTAACGATGAATGTAGGTGTTGGTTATGACAGTGACTTGGAGCAAGTTGAAAGAGTAACTGTAGAAGTAGCTAAAGAAGTTATGCAAGAAATTGCCCCTGAATTAATTAGTAATGAACCATATATTAGATTTCACACTTTTGGGGATTCTAGTATAGATTTTACCCTTTACATGCGTGTTAGTGAATTCTTTGATCAACGAATGGGTAAACATATATTTGTCAAAAAATTACATAAACGTTATCAGCAAGAAAGAATTCAAATTCCTTTCCCAATCAGAGATGTTTATGTGCAAAATAATGGCAAAGAAGATTCAGCTATAGAGCTAAATTAAAGATCGTTTTTTCAATGGTACTTCAAAGCGATCGCCTGGTGTCGGTTCAATAACTTGTACAGAAAGATGATTCTTTTCTAATAACGAACGCAGTTCTGTAGTACTCCCTGCATACTTGAGGATTTTTGCGAGTAATCCCTCAAAAATCACATCTCCTCCAGCCGCTGTAGGTATTAATGCTTGAGGTTGCAACCACTTGATAACCTCCAAAACGCTATCCTTTCCTCTGATTAACGAGATTAACAAAGGTATTTCGATATCAATAGAAGGTGTAATTACTACATCAACTGGTGCAACCTGCTTAACTTCGAGAGAATGATATCCATGAGGTTCGTAGTAGACTTTGAAACCACTCTCTAACTCTTGCAGAAGATAGCCATTTTCTACTAGAAAAGGGCCAATTGGAGAGCCGGGAAAAGCCCTAATTTCTACTTGGTGATTCAAAGTAAAAGTTTCGCCATGAGCCAGCACCGTCACTTGTGTATAACCTAATTGTTGAACTACCTTAGCAGCATTAGGAGAAGCTACGACCTTGATATTGCGATCAAGTTGCTTGAGTGTTGGTGTATGAGCGTGGTCTTCTAAACCTTGAGATAGCAAAATCAGATCAATATTCTCTGGTATTGGGCGTTCTTGAGGTCGAGAACCTTCAAAAAACCAATTCAAATTGCCAAAAGTTAACGAACCAACCAGCCAAGGGTCGATTAATATCCGATTTTTACCAATTTCCAACAGCCAACTATTGCTATCGAACCAAGTTAAGTACATACCTACATGAAGATAACACCTGCTTCTATAGCAATCCTAAATCATTTGTGAGAAATTTAGAAATCGGCTTTGCCGACTTGAAGCAACTGGCGCGCGATTTCTAATCGCCGGGGTTGGTATTAATTTGGACTTTTCAAACAACCCCTAACGCACCGAAGATCTCGAACTGAGTGAAGTCCTTCGCGTAGCGTCTTTGACAGGAGAAGTCTAGGGAATTGGGACGCGGGGACACGGGGACACGGGGACGCGGAGACGCGGAGAAAATTTCCCCCTCATCCCCCTCATCTCCCCACTCCCCACTCCCTAACTATTTCCCATACATACAAACAAGTTACAGTTAGTAATTATTCTTTATTAAATGTTTTAAATATTTTAATCTACTCCTTAAATGTCTTAACTGTCTTAACTGTCCAGTTAACTGTCTTAACTGTCCAGTGACTGATCTTAACTGTCTAGTTAACTGTCTTAAATACTATTGTGTTTATTTAATAAATCTGAGATTATTGAAAACTGAAGTTACTTGATATTCCTTCAATAAAACAAAATAAATTACCTAAAAAATAATCTTTGACAAACAGTTATGGCCTATTTTTAGAATAAATATCTAAGTAGGTATTGCTATGTATATATAAGAATTTAAGAGCTTGAGAGAGTAAGGCTTAGGCTTAACTCACCGAAAAATATGGTACGTTATAGCAACGCTTAACGCACTCTAAAATTCAAGGTTTACTTGATAAATGACGTTTTAAAACTTAATTGGATAAGTTGATAAGTAAAAAATCTAAATATCTGCTGTAAGAAGAGTATCTAAAAACATCAAATATTGATCTATGAATGTCTACTTAAATAATTTCCCAAATTCTCAAGAAAAATTTTCAAATTTAGTAGAACTACTACGTTACAGAACACAAATTCAGCCAGATCAAAGGGCTTACACTTTTCTGCGAGATGGAGAAACTGAAGAGATCAGTTTAACTTACTCTGAATTAGACCAAAAAGCGCGATCGCTTGCCACCTATCTTCAATCTCAAAAAGCCACTGGCGAACGTGCCCTGCTATTGTATCCACCAGGTTTAGAGTTTATTGTTGCCTTCTTCGGATGTCTATATGCGGGTGTTGTAGCGGTTCCAGTTTATCCACCCAAACGTAACCAGAGCTTATCGAGATTGCGAGCGATCGCATCTGATGCTCAAACAACCATAGCACTCACCGTTAGCTCTACTCTCACCCAAATCCAGAGTCAGTTTGCCCAAGAGCCAGAGTTTGCCAATATGCCACTACTAGCTACCGATAGCATCGCTATCGATGGGGCATCAGACTGGCAACAAGTACCAGTAGATAGAGATACCCTAGCTTTTCTCCAGTACACTTCTGGTTCTACAGGAACGCCCAAAGGTGTAATGGTCAGTCATGGCAACCTGCTGCAAAATTCCGCAGACATCGACTTAGGATGGGAACACACATCAAATAGTGTCATGGTAACGTGGCTTCCTACCTTTCACGACATGGGGCTTATTTATGGAGTCATCCAACCCTTGTACAAAGGTTTCCCCTGCTACATGATGTCGCCAACATCCTTTATGGAGCGCCCATCTTGCTGGCTCCAAGCTATTTCGCGCTACAAAGCCACTCACAGTGCTGCTCCTAATTTTGCCTACGATCTTTGTGTACGTAAAATCTCTCCAGAACAACGTTGTTCCCTAGATCTCAGTAGCTGGCGTATGGCATTAAATGGAGCTGAACCAGTTAGAGCGGACATTATCAAACTTTTTACTCAAGCATTTCAACCCTATGGTTTTGACGAAGTTGCTTTCTGTCCTGGCTATGGTCTTGCGGAAGCTACCCTCAAAGTTACTGCGGTGCGAAAAAAGAGTCAGCCTGTATTTTGCACAGTTAAAGCAGATGCTTTAGCGATGAATCTGGTCTTGGATACTACTGGAGATGAACAGGGCGTGACGTTAGTTGGATGTGGATGGACTGAGATTGATACAAAAATCGTGATTGTTAACCCTCAATCCCTTACCCAATGTTCACTAGAACAAGTAGGCGAAATTTGGGTGTCTGGTTCGACTGTAGCCCAAGGATACTGGAGGCGACCCGAACAAACCCAGGAAACCTTTCAAGCTTATCTGACAGATACTGGTGAAGGGCCATTTCTCCGTACCGGGGACATCGGATTTATCAAAGATGGGGAGTTATTTGTCACAGGAAGGATCAAGGATGTAATGATCATCCGGGGACGAAATCATTATCCTCAAGATATTGAACTAGTTGTGCAACAGAGCCACCCAGCACTACGCCCTAGTTGTGGAGCAGCTTTTACAGTCGAGGTTAATGGTGAAGAACGCCTAGTGGTTGTTCAGGAAGTAGAGCGCACCTGGCTACGAAAATTGGATGTAAAGATGGTAGCGAGAGCTATCTGTAAAGCTGTCGTACAACAACACGAATTGCACGTTTATGCAATAGCTCTGATTAGGACAGGGAGTATTCCCAAAACTTCCAGCGGTAAGATTCAGCGCAGTGCTTGTCGAACAAAGTTTCTGGATAGAACGCTCGATGCATTAGCTTCAGTACATGGACATTCACAATGGCAAAAAAAGCTAGATGACAACAGCAAGCAACTTACACAAATTAGTACACCTTAGCCCCTATCTCATAAAAAGCACTATATGGTACTCATATTTGATTTGGTGAAAAAACTCCGTATACCTTAAAAATCTCTCTTCCTCTACTCCCTGCCTACGCAAATAATTTCATAAATCAAGTCAGATCCTTTAATTATGAAAACACAAAACGAGCAAGTTCCTCAAATGACAGTACAAACACAGAGCCACAACCAACAACATTCTATAGATGAAATTCAAAATTGGTTAATCTCTTACCTAGCACAAATACTAGAAGTTGCACCCGATGAGATTGATGTCAAGATTCCATTTGATGAATACGGTATGGATTCTGCATTAACAGTTGGGATGGCAGGAGATTTAGCAAATTGGCTTGGGTGTAGGTTTGAGCCAACTCTAATCTATGATTACCCTACCATCGATAGTTTGGCACGGCATGTAGCTTCGGTTTTAACTTCAGGTTGAATACTTGACTCTTGTTAAACTCAACAATCAAAAAAGAAAAATTTTTAATTGTTGAGAATTGATGATTTTAGTGTTGACTTTTATTGGCAAAAAACATGGTGGATTCTACTAAAAAATCTGAACAACAAAAACAGCCTCTCAATTTAGCAAATAATGCACAGCGAGAGAAGCATCGTAAGATAAATGACATCAATTATCGAAACAACCTAGCATCTAATTACACAGAAAAGATTCAAGAGTTAGATGATAACTTTGATTACGCTAGTAATAGCGCACATTATTGGAGTGAGCCTGGTTTATCAGTCCTTTACGGCACTCCACTTTACGAAGAAGCTTCCCCTTCACAAAAACTAGCTCTTAATCACCTGTATTGGGCTGCTGAGTATGACCATGTTGCAGCTAGTGAAGCAAGTACAGTTCAATACAACCAAGTGACAGCTGGTGTCTTTTCTCATTTTAGCGATTACGAAACACTCTGCTTATCTCTGTTCCATGAAACTGAGCAGGAACATTCACATATTCATGCTTTTCACACAATTGCCTACAAAACAAAAATTGCTTTATTAGGCAAAGCATTGCTGGGTAATAACCCTAAGAAAACCAAATCATTAGTTTCAGCACCTGTGCAACAGGTTTTCAACTTCAATTGGGCTAGCTCACCTTTTTCAGATTCACAATACAAGACTTTACGCTCCATTACCCAGATGATGCTCAAAAGTCAAACTAAAACCTATTCCTACTCTTCATATTTGCAGGATTTAGAGAACCAAGGTAAGTTTGTCCCAGCTTTTACTAAAGGTTATTTTGGTGTAGCAATCCCTCGACCTCTGCTACAGTTTTTCAATTTAAATTGGGGAAGTACGCCTTTCTTAGCCTGTCAGCATTACTTCTATCGTTACTCAGGTAATATGTATCTGAAGAATTTTGAACATGGCTATTATGACTACTTTAAAAATTTAGAAGCTAAAGGTGAATTCATTCCCACTCCAACGGCTGTTTCCTATTATCACCTCTTAGATGAATCTTTTCATACTACAACTTCCCAACTCCTAGCGAGAGATATTTACAAAGACTTTCCTAAACCAACAGCATATGAGCAATTGGTTGCGAACCTATTAGTTTATATGATGCAAACTGGCTTTGTAAATGGAATTTCTGCAGCGCTAGTAGCTGTTTTTAGACCTGATATCAATTTCATGCCATTCGTTTATAAACTATTGCGCTCTCGTGTCTTTGATATGTCTGAACAAGAAGCTATCCAATGGATGGAAAAGTGCTTTTGTCAAGAGCATGAAGGTTTTCATCAGAATTTTAAGTATCATCAACGCCTACTAAAAAATATCCGTCAGTTAACTAGCGGTATGGAATATTTGTGGCCAATTAACCGCGAAATGCGGATCATGGCTGAATCAGGTTCAATCAACAAGGCATTGGCAAGAAATACCAAGGCATTGCGAAACTTTTCTGAATCTATTGCTTGTTAAATCAGATATTTTTACCTAGATTCAAATATTCTTTATATAAGAACATTTGAATTTTTAAATTTAATAAAAGTCATATGGAATCTATAGCAATTGTAGGTATTGGTTGTCGTTTTCCAGGTGCAAATAACCCAGAAGCTTTTTGGAAACTTTTATCTAGCGGGGTAGATGCGATCGCAGAAGTCCCCTCAGAACGCTGGAATATTGATACTTTTTACGATCCCAATCCAGCAACACCAGAAAAAATGTACACTCGTCAGGGGGGATTTTTGGGACACATCGATCAATTCGATCCCAGCTTCTTCAGAATTTCACCCCGCGAAGCCAACTACCTAGACCCCCAGCAAAGACTACTTTTAGAGGTAGCCTGGGAAGCTTTAGAAAACGCTGCAATTGTTCCAGAAAACTTAGCAGATACCCACACTGGTGTTTTTATTGGCATCACCAACTTTGATTACCACAGGTTTTTATTCAAACATTTATCTAACCTAGACGCTTATAGCAGCACAGGTACTAGTCCGAGCATTACCGCCAACCGTCTATCTTATTTACTGGATCTACGTGGGCCAAGTATGGCAGTAGATACAGCTTGTTCTTCATCACTAGTGGCAGTTCACTTAGCCTGCCAGAGTTTACAAAACCGGGAGTCCAATCTCTGCTTAGTCGGAGGGGTGAACCTAATTTTATCTCCAGAGTCAACTATTATCTTCTCCCAAGCCCGAATGATAGCGCCTGACGGTCGCTGCAAAACTTTTGATGCTAGTGCTGATGGTTATGTTCGCGCAGAGGGTTGTGGTGTAATTGTTCTCAAGCGCCTCACAGATGCACTTGCAGATGGAGACCGGATACTTGCAGTCATTAGAGGCTCAGCAGTTAACCAAGATGGGCTGAGCAACGGCATTACAGCCCCCAACGGCCCGGCTCAGCAAGCAGTCATCCGCCAGGCTTTAAAAAATGCCCAAGTACAACCAGCGCAAATTAGCTATGTCGAAGCCCACGGTACAGGTACGTCTTTGGGAGATCCAATTGAGATCACATCCCTCAAAGCTGTGCTGAGTGAGGGACGTTCAACTGACCAACCTTGTTGGATAGGTTCAGTTAAAACTAATATCGGTCATTTAGAAGCCGCTGCTGGAATTGCCGGTTTAATTAAAGTGGTGCTGTCTTTGCAACACCAACAGATACCACCTAACCTGCATCTGAAGAAATTGAATCCATATATTTCTTTGGCAGGAACAGCCTTTGCCATTCCTACCGAATACCAGCCTTGGTTTAGCAGTACAGAACCACGCTTAGCAGGTGTTAGCTCATTTGGTTTCGGCGGCACTAACTCCCACGTCATTTTGGAACAAGCGCCACAAAAAAGTAGCGAGTGCATGGCAACTGGCGTTTGCAAGCAAGAAATTGCAGAACAACCGTTGCATCTTTTGACCCTATCAGCTAAGAATGAAGCGGCTTTGAAAGAACTGGGGCAACGTTATGCAGATTTCTTAGCGTCTCATGCTGATGTTTCTTTGGCAGATATTTGTTTTACAGCAAATACGGGGCGATCGCATTTTAACCATCGTTTAGCCATGGTGGTAGACTCTAGGGAGCAGTTGGTTGAGCAACTTGCAACTTTTGCAGATGGGCAAGACACGACTCAACTGATGTGCAATCAGGTAGGCAAAAAGCCCCCGAAGATAGCCTTTTTGTTTACCGGGCAAGGCTCCCAGTATATCAACATGGGACGCCAACTCTACCAGACGCAACCCATCTTCCGCAAAACACTGGAACAATGCGATGAAATCCTCCGCCCCTATCTGGAACATTCTTTGTTAGAGATTATGTACCCTGGGACTGGGGATAGGGGACTGGGGAGCCAGTCGCGTGCGGAGGCGTCCTCCGTTGAGCGAACTGGCGTGACTGGGGACTGGGTTAAGCAAGTTTCATCTTTGCTTGATCAAACTGCCTATACTCAACCTGCGCTGTTTGCTTTTGAATATGCCCTGTATCAACTATGGAAGTCTTGGGGCATTGAACCAAATGTAGTCATGGGGCATAGCGTTGGGGAATATGTAGCGGCAACTGTAGCAGGGGTTTTTAGCCTGGAAGATGGACTGAAACTCATTGTCCATCGGGGACAGTTGATGCAGCAGTTGCCAACTGGTGGCGAGATGGTTTCGCTAATGGCATCAGAAGCGCAAGTGCGACAAATCATCGCACCATTGCATGAGCGGGTGACAATCGCAGCTATTAACGGCCCTGAAAGTGTAGTCATTTCCGGAGCTAATGAAGACATTAGTAGTATTTATCACCGACTAGAAACCTTGGGGATCAAGGCAAAACGTTTGCAAGTATCTCATGCCTTTCATTCTCCTTTGATGACGCCGATGTTGGCGAAATTTGCGGCAGTAGCTCGTCAAGTTACTTATAAACAACCACGCATTTTATTAGTATCCAATGTTACCGGACAAAAAGTTGATGAGCAGATTGCCACAGCAGAATACTGGGTAAATCATGTGATACAACCAGTGCGGTTTGCTGACAGTATGCAGACATTGCGTACTCTTGGGTATCAAGTCTTTTTAGAGATTGGGCCCAAGCCAACTTTGTTGGGTATGGGGCGTCAGTGTTTGCCAGACAGCGAGGGTTTGTGGTTGCCTTCTTTGCGTTCTGGAATACCGGAATGGCAACAAATGCTCTCTAGTTTGGGTGAGTTATATGTTCAAGGAGCCAAGATTGATTGGTTGGGGTTTGAGCGAGACTATCCGCGCCAGAAAGTCGCACTACCAACCTATCCGTTTCAAAGACAGCGCTATTGGATTCAACAAGTAGAACAAACTATGAATGGAAAAAACTTAGCTGTAAATAGTAACAAACTGAACTCAAAGCTAGATGCTACTCTCACACCCAACAGACGAGAAGAAATTTTAGCCACACTGCAAACTTTAGTTGGGAATTTGCTGCAAGTCTCGCCAGCAGATGTTAACATTCATGCTCCCTTTTTAGAAATGGGTGCGGATTCGATTATTCTCGTCGATGCAGTGCGCCGCATTGAAAACACCTATAAGATCAAAGTTGCAATTCGTCAGTTATTTGAAGAGTTGACGACTATTGATACATTAGCCACGTATATAGACCAAAATTTATCTCCACAATCGGTTGAGTTAGATTCGCTCCAACCTAATTTCAAAGTACAACCACAACAGCTAGAGCAACCAACCTCTACACAATCAATTCCTGAATCGAGTTTTCATAGTACACAGGATTTTGCACACAGAGGAACAGCCGCTCCTGAGACTACCTTGGAACGAATTATGACGCAGCAGCTCCAAGTCATGTCTCAGCAATTAGAGGTTTTGCACGGCAACAGTTTGTCTGCAAAAAGTTTATCGCCATCTCAAAATAGGCAGTTGCCATCTGCTCAACCTGTAACCCCTACTGTTTATTCGCCCCAAAAAGAGCAACACAATCAAATTACTCCCAGCACAGAACCAGAGCAAACGTACCGTCAGCCATCTTCACCGCTTCCTCCCTTGCCAGTTAGACAGATTCCAGAAAGGGAAATTGACCTCCAACAAAAGCGCCATATAGAAGTACTAAGCGCCCGGTATAATCAGCGCCATCAAAAATCAAAACAGCTTGCACAAAGCTATCGTCCAGTACTAGCCGATAGCAGAGCTACAGCCGGGTTCCGTCTCTCTACTAAAGAGATACTTTATCCTATTGCGGGAGAGCAAGCACAAGGTTCCAGATTGTGGGACGTGGATGGTAATGAGTATGTAGATCTAACTATGGGGTTTGGGGTACTTCTTTTTGGTCATGAGCCACAGTTTGTAACAGAAGCTCTCGAAAAGCACTATCAAAAAGGTCTAAAAATTGGCCCACAGTCCAAATTAGCTGGAGAAGTTGCCCAGTTAATCTGCGAACTGACGGGTATGGAACGAGTGACTTTCTGTAATTCAGGTACAGAAGCAGTGATGACAGCGCTACGTCTGGCACGCTCAGCTACAGGTCGTACTAAAATTGCTTTATTTGCTGGTTCCTATCACGGTCAGTTTGATGGAATCTTAGCCACAGCAGCAAAGGGTGAGATTAAAGCTGTACCTTTAGCTTCAGGAGTATCTCAGAATTTTGTTGAAAATGTTTTAGTACTCGATTATGGAAATCCAAAATCCATTGAGATTTTGCAAGTCCATGCTCAGGAATTAGCCGCTGTATTGGTTGAGCCTGTACAAAGCCGCCGACCTGATTTACAGCCCAAAGAGTTTTTACAGCAATTGAGGCAATTGACAAAAGCATCAGGAACAGCATTGATTTTTGATGAAGTTCTTACGGGTTTTCGTATACATCCAGGTGGCGCACAGGCATGGTTTGGCATTGAAGCAGATATCGCCACTTATGGCAAGATTATTGGCGGTGGAACTCCAATAGGAGTGGTAGCTGGGAAAGCCATCTACATGAATGGTATTGATGGTGGTTTGTGGGACTATGGAGATGCTTCTTATCCACAAGCAGAAAAGATATTTTTTGCTGGAACCTTCAATAAAAATCACACAGGGATGGTTGCGGCGTTGGCAGTGCTTCAGCATCTTAAAAAACAAGGCCCCGAACTTCAGCAGCAGTTAAATCAGCGGACATCGCAGTTAGCACAGACACTTAACTCTTACTTTCAACAAGAAAATGTCCCCATCCGCGTTGTGCATTTTGGTTCGTTGTTTCGTTTTGCTTTTTCAGGAAATTTAGATTTATTTTTTTATCATTTAATTGACAAAGGTGTTTATATCTGGGAAGGACGTAACTGTTTTCTTTCTACAGCATATACCGATGCAGATATCGATTATGTAATCCAGGCAGTCAAGGAGAGTGTCAAAGAACTGCGAGAAGGTGGTTTTTTACCGTCAGGTTCAAGCAAGTTGTTTCCAATTGAGAAAACTCCTAATGGAACATCAAGCAGTTTGACAGAAAAAAAACAGCCGCAAGAATTTTGGGAACAAAATGGATCTGTGCTGCAAGAGCAGAATAATGTCTCCTATGTGAATTCGGTTGTTGCTGAAGAACTGAAAGTTGAACAAGTCTACGCACTTCCCTTAACTGAAGCCCAAAAGCAACTCTGGACATTAGCCCAGCTAGGAGAAGATGGCTCAGTTGCCTATCACGAATCTGTAACGCTGCAATTGCGAGGCCCATTGAACGCAACGGCAATGGGCAAGGCAATACAGAAACTAGTTGACCGCCACGAAGCACTGCGAACAAAAATCAGCCCCAAGGGGGATGTGCAAGAAATCCTACCTTTCTTTCAAATTGATTGTCCTGTATTGGACTTCAGTTGTGTAGAAGGCGGCCTATCTCAAGTCGCCCAGTGGTTAGACCAAGAAAGCCAAAAACCCTTTGATTTGAGCAACGGTTCTCTGTTGCGTGTGCATCTGCTCAAATTAGAACCAGAACTCCATTTATTGGCTTTGAGCGGTCATCACATCGTAGTCGATGGCTGGTCGATGGGAGTGATGCTCCGGGAATTGGGGGCTTTTTACTCAGCTGAGTCTCAAGGAACGATTTGTCAACTCAATCCCCCTAAACAATTTCGGGAATTCATCGAGTGGCAAAATCAGCATTGCCAGACGCAGGAGATGAAAATTTACCAATCCTACTGGTTAGAGAAATTGACCGCGCTCCCTGTTTTAGAATTACCCACCGATCGCATTCGCCCACCCATACAAACATATAACAGCAGTCGAGAAACTATTAAGCTTGATGTTCAAGTGACCAATAAACTCAAGCTGTTTAGTCGAGAACAGGGTTGCACCCTGCTAATGACACTGCTATCGGTTTGCATGACGTTAATTCATCGACTGACGGGACAGGACGATATTATCGTGGGGGTTCCTACATCTGGGCGATCGCTTTTAGGTAGTGAAGCTATAGTTGGTTACTGTTCCCATTTCTTGCCAATACGCAGTCAGTTAACGGGTAATCCTACGTTTGTAGAATATCTCAAACAGATGCGGGGTGTTTTATTAGAAGCTTACGAACACCAAGATTACCCCTTCGCTCAATTGCTCAATCAACTGAATCTCCAAAGGGACATCAGTCGCTCTCCCTTGGTTGACGTGAGCTTTAATTTAGAGCCATCTATTACTCTGCCACAGATGTCTCAACTGGAGACTAGCTTATTCCCTCAAGCCGTTAAATTTAAGGATCGGGATCTCCATTTAAATGTGACAGAACTAGCGGGTGAGCTATTAGTGGAATGTGATTATAATATCGGCTTATTCAATGCAGACACCATTGAGCGCTGGCTGAGTCATTTCCAAACTTTGCTGCAAGCAATTGTCACTGAGTCAAAACAACTTCTGAGGGAATTACCTCTGTTGACTGCTGAGCAACGACATCAGTTATTAGTTGAGTGGAACGATACTCAGGCGGATTATCCCCAAGATAAATGTATCCATCAGTTGTTTGAAGCGCAAGTAGAACAAACACCTAACGCCACAGCGGTAGTATTTGGGGAGCAACAACTTACCTATACTCAGTTAAACACGCAAGCGAATCAACTCGCCCATTATCTTCAAACACTTGGGGTGGGGCCAGAGGTACTGGTAGGTATTTGTGTGGAGCGATCGCTCTTAATGGTGATAGGTTTACTTGGCATTCTCAAGGCCGGTGGTGCTTATGTACCACTTGACCCAGAATATCCCCAAGATCGTTTGAGTTTCATGCTCGAAGATGCTCAAGTTTCGGTGCTGCTAACCCAACAGCGACTCCTCAGCAAACTACCCAAGTATCAAGCAAACTTTGTCTGTTTGGATACTGACGCTCAACAGATTTTCCAGTTGAGTCAGGACAATCCTACCACAGGTGTGCAAGCAACCAACTTGGCTTACGTAATTTATACCTCTGGTTCTACCGGAAAGCCTAAAGGTGTAGCGATGAATCAGCTTGCTCTTTGCAATCTGATACTGTGGCAACTGCAAAATATGACAACTTGTAATGATGCTAAAACTCTGCAATATGCTCCTGTCAGCTTTGATGTTTCCTTCCAAGAAATATTCTTTACCTGGTGTTCTGGAGGTACGTTGTTGTTGATTGGGGAGGAATTGCGCCGCGATACTTTGGCTTTGTTAGGTTTTATCGAAGAAAAAGCTGTTGAGAGACTGTTTGTTCCCTTTGTTGCTTTACAACAGCTAGCTGAAGTAGCTATTAGTAGCGGATTAGTTACTAGTCATCTACGAGAAATCATTACTGCTGGCGAACAGTTGCGAATTACTCCAGCCATTTTTCAATGGTTAAGCAAACTAACTGATTGTACTTTGCACAATCATTATGGGCCATCGGAGAGCCATGTAGTCACCACTTTTACTCTGACTAATTCAATAGACACTTGGCCACTACTGCCTCCAATTGGGCGACCACTCGTCAACACGCAAATTTATATCTTAGATAAGTATTTACAACCAGTGCCTGTGGGTGTGCCAGGAGAGTTACACATCGGTGGTTTGGGGTTGGCGAGAGGCTACCTCAACCGTCTGGAATTGACACAAGAAAAATTTATCTCCAATCCTTTTAGTACTAATCCACATTCCCGGCTTTATAAAACTGGGGATTTAGCACGCTACTTGAATGATAGTAATATCGAATACCTTGGACGTGTCGATAATCAAGTTAAAATTCGGGGCTTTCGCATTGAGTTAGGCGAGGTTGAAGCAATACTGAGCCAATATCCTGATGTGCAAGCATCTTGTGTCATCGCCCGCGAAGATAATCCAGATGATAAGTGCTTAATCGCTTATGTAGTGCCACATCAACATTTAACACTCACGATTAGCAAATTGCGTCAGTTCCTCTTGAGTAAACTGCCTCTTTACATGATCCCAAATGCTTTTGTGATCTTGGAAACGTTGCCATTAACTCCTAACGGCAAGATAGACCGCCGCGCCTTACCATCACCAAACCCAGAACTTAGCCGTTCGATCAGTTATGTTGCACCACGTAATTCCACTGAGAAAGCGATCGCAGATATTTTTACACAAGTTCTGCGAGTTGAACGAGTCGGCATTTATGACAACTTCTTTGAAATAGGTGGCAATTCCCTCAAAGCCACTCAAATCATTTCTCGGTTGCGAGAAACATTATCTCTAGAGTTTCCCCTGCGCCGACTGCTAGAACAACCTACAGTAGCTGACTTGGCTCTTGGTTTAGAAGAGATTCGCTCAACAATGCAAAAGCTACAAGCCTCTGTTAGTGACTCATTAGATAACCGAGAGGAAATAGAATTATGAAAACAATTGAAACGTTTTTGTTTGATCTAGCAAATCTTGATATTAAGCTTTGGGTAGAAGGCGATCGCCTCCGCTGTAATGCTCCTCAAGGAATAGTAACATCAGATATTCGTACCGAACTGCAAAATCGCAAAGCAGAAATTATTACTTTTCTCGAACAGGTTAATCCAGATGCTGATTCTGCTGCCAAGCCAATTGTTCCAGTTTCCCGAAATATAGATCTCCCGTTATCATTTGCCCAACAACGACTCTGGTTTCTTTACCAATTGGAAGGTGTAAGCGCCACTTACAATATGACAGGAGCGTTTGAATTGAGTGGTTCTCTAAATGTAGATGCCCTCAAACAAGCAGTAGGGGAAATCTTACAGCGCCACGAAGCCCTGCGTACAAGTTTCCAAGAGGTCGATGGTATTCCAGTACAAGTAATTGACCCAAACCCCACCTTGGATTTACCAATAGTGGACTTGCAACAAGTCAATCAACCAGAAGCAGAAACCGAAAGGTTAGCTCGCCTAGAAGCACAAACACCCTTTGACCTATCTCAAAGTCCCTTACTGCGGGTAAGTTTATTCAAGTTACACCCACAAAAGCATGTGCTGCTAATAAACATGCACCACATCACCTCTGATGGCTGGTCAGTAGGGGTCTTCATCCGCGAATTGTCCATGCTGTATGCAGCCTTGTGTATGGGAGAGCAACCACACTTACCCCAATTACCCATTCAGTATGCGGACTTTGCGGTTTGGCAGAGGCAGTGGTTGAGTGGGCATGTGTTAGCAGCCCAACTAGACTACTGGAAGCAACAATTAGCGGGAGCGCCACCTTTACTAGAACTCCCCACAGACCGCCCTCGCCCAGCGATACAGACTTTTCGAGGTGGAGTTGAGCGACTTCAACTAGACAGCAAGCTAACTTCTCTGCTGAGACAACTCAGCCAAGAGTCAGGAAGCACTCTATTTATGACGCTGCTGACGGGTTTTGTGGTGTTAATGTCTCGCTACAGCCGACAAACGGATCTGGTTGTTGGCTCGCCAATAGCGAATCGCAACCGCAAAGAGATAGAAGGGTTAATCGGCTTTTTTGTCAATACTTTGGCACTGAGATTTAATTTATCCCAACAACTGAGTTTTGCAGACTTATTAAAGCAGGTGCGACGGGTGACTCAAGATGCCTATGACCATCAGGATTTGCCCTTCGAGATGTTAGTTGAGCAGTTGCAATTGGAGCGGAACCTAGATCGTAACCCATTGGTGCAGGTAGTGTTTGCCCTGCAAAATGCTCCCTCTTCCTCTTGGGATCTACCTGGTTTAAAGGTTGAGGATATGCCTTGGGAACTAAACACAGTTCGAGTTGACCTAGAAGTCCACTTGTGGGAAGTAGCGCCAGGTCTTGAAGGTTTTTGCTGCTACAACAGCGATTTATTTGATGCGGCAACTATTGTCCGGCTGATGAAACATTTTGTGAATTTGTTAGAAGCAATTGTTGCAAACCCACAACAACCAGTAACGTTACTGCCGTTACTCAGCCAGCAAGAACGCCATCAAATGTTGATAGAGTGGAACGATACTCAAGCAGATTATCCACAAGACAAGTGTATTCATCAGTTGTTTGAGGAGCAGGTAGCGCGTACCCCAGATGCAGTGGCAGTTGTGTTCAAAAACGAACAACTCACCTACCACCAATTGAATTGTCGTGCTAACCAGTTGGCGCATTACTTGCAGTCATTGGGTGTAGGAGCCGATGTACTAGTAGGCTTGTGTGTAGAGCGCTCCTTGGAGATGCTCATAGGACTATTGGCAATTCTCAAAGCAGGTGGTGCTTACGTGCCCCTTGACAGTGAGTATCCCACTGAGCGCCTCAGCTGGATGCTAGAAGACACGGATATCTCACTGCTGCTCACCCAACAGCACTTAGTTGATAAACTACCGCCAAATCAAGCACAAAGAATCTTTTTAGATGAAGTTTGGTCACAAATCGACCAAAACAACCAACATAACCCAACTAGTGGAGTTAGAGCTTCTCATCTGGCAAATGTGATTTACACCAGTGGTTCTACAGGTAAGCCCAAGGGGGTGATGGTTGAACATCAAGGATTGTGCAACCTCGCTCAAGCTCAAATTCAAACTTTTGGTGTAGATTCCTCCAGTCGCGTTCTCCAGTTTGCTTCCTTGAGTTTTGATGCCTGCATATCAGAAATCTTGATGAGTTTGGGAGCAGGGGCAAGACTATACCTGGGAACAAAAAACTCAATCATGCCAGGTGTGCCGTTAATTGAGCGATTACGCTCCGATGACATTACCCATATCACCCTACCACCATCAGCACTGGCAGTCCTTCATTTGGCAGAACCAAGAGTGCTGCAAACAATCATTGTCGCTGGTGAAGCTTGTTCTATTGAACTGATAAAGAAATGGTCTGCTGAGAGAAACTTCTTCAACGCCTACGGCCCAACAGAAGCCTCCGTCTGCGCCACAATCGCAAAATGCATTTCACAAGACGAGAAAGTAACCATTGGTCGTCCTATTGCCAACACGCAAATTTATATCTTAGATAAGCATTTACAACCAGTGCCTGTAGGTGTGCCGGGAGAGTTGCACATCGGTGGTGTGGGATTGGCAAGAGGCTATCTCAACCGTCTGGAACTAACTCAAGAAAAATTCATTCCTCACCCCTTTGGTTGTGGTCGCCTCTACAAAACCGGGGATTTAGCATGTTATTTAAGCGATGGTAATATCGAATACCTGGGACGTATCGACAATCAAGTTAAGATTCGCGGCTTCCGCATCGAATTGAGTGAAATTGAAGCAGTACTGAGTCAACATCCCTTGGTACAGGAAAGTGTCGTTGTCGCAAGAGTTGATCACACTGGTGACAAACAACTGGTAGCTTACTTAGTACCCGCTCTCAAAAACAAAGTATTACCCCAGCAGTTGGTTCAATGGCAAACTGAGTACGTTAGTGACTGGCAAATGCTCTATGAGCAAGCATACGGTCAATCTCAAGCATCCTCAGATGACGTAACATTCAATATTACTGGTTGGAACAGTAGCTACACCAAGCAACCAATCCCAGCAGGTGAAATGCACGAATGGGTTGAGAATACAGTCAGCCGAATTCTGTCTGCTTCACCGCAACGAGTCTTAGAAATTGGTTGTGGCACGGGGTTATTATTATCTCGCATTGCTCCCAACTGCATTGAGTATTGGGGATGTGATTATTCTATTGCTGCCTTAGAGCATGTTGAGCAGGTATGTCAAACATTGGCTTTAAACAATGTGCGGCTACTGCACACAATGGCGGATAACTTTGCAGATATTCCTGCTAGAGAGTTCGATACTGTAGTTGTCAACTCAGTAGTGCAATATTTCCCCAGTGTGGAGTACTTGTTGCAGGTACTAGAGGGAGCAGTGGCAGCAATTGGTACTGTGGGTACTTTATTTGTGGGAGATGTTCGCAGCTTGCCTCTGTTAGAACCATTCCATGCCGCAGTGCAGTTGTCTCAAACTGCTGAGTCTACAAATATTGAGCAATGGCAGCGAATGGTACACCAAAGCGTCGCTGCTGAAGAGGAATTAGTCATCGACCCCAGGTTTTTCATCGCTCTCCAGCAACGTTTGCCTCAAATTACTGGGGTGGAGATTGTGCCCAAACGTGGTTATGCTCAAAATGAGCTAACCCAATTTCGTTATGATGTCACCCTGCATGTGGGTGGTGATGTCGCTTCAAGGATAGTTCCTTGGTTAAATTGGCAACTAGACAAGCTTTCATTGACACAGATTTCAAATCAACTGCAACAACAACCCCAGGTGTTGGCAATTAGGGGTGTACCGAATCAACGGGTGCAGCAAGCATTACAGGTTTGGCAATGGTTGGAAAATCCCCCAGTTGTGGAAACGGTGGGGCAACTGCGGCAACTGCTCGCACAACAGCCAACTGTTGGGATTAATCCCGAAGAGTTTTACCAACTCGGGCAGCAATTCGGCTACACTGTCCACACCAGTTGGTGGGAGAGTAGCCAGGATGGTTCCTATGATCTGGTGTTCTGCCGCAACGGTTTGATGCAAACATCTGAGGTACACAAGGTATTAGCGTTCTGGGATATTCAAACCGTCACTCACTCACCCTGGACTGACTACACTAACAATCCCCTACATGCCAAGTTAGTTCAGAAGCTAGTGCCCTTGGTGCGTTCCTTGATTCAACAAAAGCTACCCAATTACATGGTGCCAAGTGCTTTTGTTCTCCTCAAGGCTCTGCCGTTGACACCCAATGGTAAAGTTGATCGTCGCGCTCTGCCTTCACCTGATACAGCTAATAGAAATCTTTCTACTGGCTTTGTTTCACCTCGCACACCAATTGAAGCTCAAATCGCTCAAATCTGGAGTGAAGTTCTGGGAGTTGAACGCATTGGTGTTAAGGACAACTTCTTTGAACTTGGGGGGCATTCCCTGCTCGCTACTCAAGTGGTATCACGAATCAACTCAGCTTTTGGACTTGATTTATCTGTACAGATGATGTTTGAGTCTTCCACAGTTGCTGGAATAGCATCTTATGTCCAGGCAGTGGATTGGGCAGCAAAAGAAGATTTACTAGTTACACAAATGAGTGGCGAGTTAGTGGAGTTTTGATAATGACTAACAGCATTGTTGAATTTGTATGTCACTTGAGTGACTTGAGTATTAACCTGGAGGCTGATGGCGATCGCCTGCGCTGTCATGCACCGGAAGGGGTGTTAACTCCAACGCTGCGCCAGGAAATAGCCGGACGTAAAACAGAAATTATGCTGTTTTTGCAGCAGGCAAAGCAGCTTAAAGCTGCTCATCAGTTGCCCATTCAAAGAGTGCCACGGAACAATAACCTGCCTTTGTCTTTTGCTCAACAGCGGCTCTGGTTTCTGCACCAACTCTCACCCGAAAGTCATTCTTACAATATGCTGGCGGCTCTGCGGCTAGAGGGGTTACTGAATATAGTTGCATTGGAGCAGAGCCTGAATGAACTCATTCGCCGTCACGAGGTCTTAAGAACTACTTTTCTCACGGTAGACGGAAAACCTGTTCAAGTGATTGCCCCTCCTAGCTTTAAAGAGCAGGGGGAGAAAAATATTTTCATGCATGGTGATGAAATTGGCTTCACTTTGCCAGTTTATAACTTGCAAGGGTTATCAGCCGAGGAGCAAACTGACCAAATTCGACAAATAGCGAAGTCTCTTGCTTCCCAATCCTGCGATTTGGCTGTTGGGCCATTAGTACAATTCACCCTGCTGCAACTGAGTAACCAAGAGTGTGTATTGCTGTTGAAGATGCACCACATTATCTACGATGGCTGGTCTTTGAACATCTTCAACCGTGAATTGTCTCAGCTATATGTAGCTTTTACTCAAGGATTACCCAACCCGCTACCGGAATTACCTATCCAGTATGCTGACTTTGCTGTTTGGCAACGCCAATGGCTAACTGGTGAAGTTCTAGAAAGGCAACTCAACTACTGGCAGCAACAGTTAGCAGGTGTCCCTTTGGTGCTAGAATTGCCAGGCGATCGCCCACGTCCCCCAGTTCAGAGCTTCCGGGGTGGAGTTGAGTGTTTTCAACTTGATCGCAACCTGACACAACGTCTCAAGCAGCTGAGTCAAGAGTCAGACACAACCTTGTTTATGACTCTACTGGCAGCTTTTTTGGTGTTAATCTCTCGTTATAGCGGTCAGTCAAATGTTGTTGTTGGCTCCCCTATCGCCAACCGCAACAGTTCCCAAGTTGAGCAGCTAATGGGATTTTTTGCGAATACCCTGGCATTAAGGGGCGACCTTTCTGGCAACCCCACCTTTGCTGAATTCTTAGCGCAAGTGCGACAAACAACCTTGTCAGCCTACGCTCACCAAGACTTACCCTTTGAGATGTTGGTGGAAAAGTTACAGCCAGAGCGAGATTTGAGCCGTAATCCCTTGGTACAGGTGATGTTTGCTCTCCAGAATGCCCCACAGGCTTCTTGGAATTTACCAGGTTTAACTATTCACGATCTGCCCTTGCCACTTGATGAAACAGTCAGGTTTGACTTGGAAGTAAACTGCCAGGAAGTTATGGGAGTTCTGGAAGGTATTTGGAGTTACAGCACTGATTTATTTGATGCCACCACAATTACTCGCATAGCCCAACATTTTCAAACTTTACTTCAGGCAATTGTCGCAAATCCCAAAGCACGAATTTCCGAATTCCCTCTGTTAACTCCAGCAGAGCAACAACAGTTATTAGTTGAGTGGAACAACACTACAAAAGCATATCCCCAATATCAGTGTATTCATCAGTTGTTTGAGTCACAGGCACAGCGTACTCCCGATGCAATAGCTGTAATATTTGCAGGGCAAAAGCTAACCTACCGACAGTTGAATGAGCAAGCAAATCAACTAGCACACTACTTGCAAAGTCTGGGAGTCACAGCAGAGGTAATGGTGGGACTCTGTGTGGAACGCTCTTTAGAGATGGTTGTGGGTCTGCTTGGCATACTTAAGGCTGGTGGTGTTTATGTTCCCATAGATCCAGCTTATCCCAAAGAACGCATTGCTCATATATTGTCAGATTCACACCTGCCAATTCTATTGACTCAGCAAAAATTAGTTACCTCTCTACCAAACCATCAAGGACAAGTAGTTTGCTTAGACACTATTGGGGTAGAAATCTCTGCTGCAAGTGAATTTCTGCCCACCAATTCTCTAACACCAGAAAACTTGGCTTATGTAATTTATACCTCCGGCTCAACTGGAAAGCCCAAGGGAGTTGCGATCGCTCACCGAGGTTTGTGTAATCTAGCAACAGCACAAATCAGGCTATTTGGCGTGCAACAAGATAGCTGCGTTCTCCAATTTGCTTCTTTGAGCTTCGATGCTTCAATCTCGGAGATTTTCATGGCTATTTGTGCGGGGGCCAAGCTGTATCTAGGAAGCCCAGAGGAATTGCAACCGGGGCCTGCTTTGCTGGGGTTATTGCAACAGCAGAGGATTACCCACGTTACCCTTGTGCCGTCAGCACTCGCTGCTTTGCCTGTTGATGAGTTGCCAGCTTTGCAAACTCTCATCGTTGCAGGTGAAGCATGTCCAGCCAATTTAGTAGACAAATGGTCTGGTGGGCGACGTTTCTTCAATGCTTACGGCCCTACTGAATCCACCGTCTGTGCTACGGTTGCACAATGTCAGCAAGGGAAGCAAGCACCACCAATTGGTCGTCCAATTGACAATACCCAAATTTATATTCTAGATTCCGATCTTCAACCAGTTCCTATCGGCGTTCCAGGAGAACTGTACATTGCTGGTGTCGGTTTGGCGCGAGGCTATCTCAACCGCCCCGATCTAACTAATGAAAAATTTATCCCCAACCCCTTCCAAAGAAGCAGGGGAGCAGCACTTCGACTACGCTCAGTGACCGGGAGCAGGGGGAGAATAGAAAACCAATTTGCTAATTGCGAACTTTTATATAAAACTGGGGATTTGGCACGTTATTTACCAGATGGAAACATAGAATACCTGGGACGCATCGATAACCAAGTAAAAATCCGGGGCTTCCGGATCGAGTTAGGCGAAGTTGAAGCAGTACTCAGTCAACACCCAGCAGTACGAGAAACTGTGGTTGTGGTGCAAGAAGATATTCCTGAGCGCAAATACTTGGCGGCCTACATCGTTTTCAACCAAAACTTAGCAACTACTAACAGTGAGCTACGCGGTTTTCTTAAAGAAAAACTGCCCAATTACATGATCCCAGGAGTATTTGTGATCTTGGATGCCCTGCCATTGACACCCAATGGCAAAGTAGATCGTCGCTCCCTATCAACACCTCAAACAGCTCATCAGGAACTGACAGCAACTAAAGTAGCACCCCGCACTTGGATTGAAAAAACACTAGCCCAAATCTGGTGTGAAGTTCTTCACCGAGAGCTTGTTAGCATCCACGACAACTTCTTTGAGCTAGGAGGGGATTCTATTGTTAGCATTCAGATTATTTCTAAAGCTAATCAAGCAGGACTGCAACTCAATCCCAAACAGATATTTGAACATCAAACAATCGCAGAATTGGCAAGTGTCGCTCGTGCTGCTGTAACTGTCCAGGCAGAACAAGGTCAAGTAACTGGGTTATTACCTCTAACACCCATACAGCACTGGTTTTTTACACAGAATTTACCAGCATTTCATCATTTCAATCAAGCTTTTCTACTGGAAGTACCACAAGTTTTTGATCCTATCCTGTTGTCGCAAGTGGTACAGCAATTGTTGGTACATCACGATGCACTGCGCTTACGCTTTGTCCAGTCTGGTGAATATTGGCAACAAGTTAACACAGAGAGCGATGATATCATTCCTTTTTCCCAGATAGATTTATCAACAATACCAGACGCAGGGCAAAAAGCAACCATTGAAACTGCTGCTGCTGAACTACAAGCTAGCTTCAACCTCTCTTCTGGGCCATTGGTGCAAGTAGCCTTTTTTGCTCTCGGTAATGACAAACCCAGCCGTTTACTAATAGTTATTCACCATTTAGCAGTGGATGGTGTTTCATGGCGGATTTTGTTGGAGGATTTGTTTTCGGGTTATCAACAGCTTAGTCATGGTAAAGAGATTCAGTTTTCTCCTAAGACGACATCTTTTAAAGACTGGGCTTTGAGACTGAGGGAGTATGCACAGTCAAACACTCTCAAATCAGAGCTTGCATATTGGGAGGCACAATTACCTCAGCAGGTTTTGAGCATACCAGTAGACTATGCTTGTGAGACTAACACTGTAGCATCTGCCCGCACGGTGTCGGTATCGCTGAATATTGAAGAAACCCGTGCTTTATTGCAAGAGGTTCCCAAAGCTTATCAAACTCAAATTAACGATGTCCTGCTGACAGTTCTGGTGCAGGTTTTAGGTAAGTGGAGTGGTGATAATTCTCTGCTGCTTGATCTTGAAGGTCATGGGCGAGAAGATATCTTTGACGATGTAGACTTATCTCGTACAGTTGGTTGGTTTACAACAATCTTTCCCGTGCTTTTAACACTTAAAGCAACTGACAATTTAGGAGATAGCTTAAGGTCTATTAAAGAACAACTCCGCACTGTACCCAATCGGGGTATTGGCTACGGTTTGCTGCGCTATTTGAGTAGAGATGCAGAAATTACTTCTAAACTCCTAGCACTTGCCAAAGCTGAAGTCAGTTTCAATTACCTGGGGCAATTTGATTGGGGAATGCGAGAAGCTTCTATATTTAAAATAGCCCCCGAATCAATCGGTTCAGGACACAGCCTGCTTGGATATCGTAGTTATTTATTAGCTATTAATTCAATTGTATTAGAAGGGCAGTTACAGGTAGATTGGACTTACAGCGAAAATGTTCACCAACTTGCGACAATTGAAAGTCTAGCTCAAGATTTCGTTGAAGCATTGCGATCACTAATTGCTCATTGTCTAACTGTCGTTCCGGAAAACTATACATTTGATGAATCTAATAATCAGGTAATTGACGACCTTGCTCAACAATTAAATACTTACCAAAGTGAGGAAAATAAGCTTCCTCTACCTCTACATTTATTAGAACTTCCAGAGGAAATCTCTGAATTCCTACCTGAAGATACTGAATCAGTATACCCTCTTGCCAAAATGCAGGAGTTTATGTTGCATCATTACTCAAACACACGTCAAAAAACGGGAGTTTATCATTGCCAGCAATCATACGATTTTGAGGATAATACTCTTTCGTTAAATGCTTTTCAAAAGGCATTAGAGTTGTTAGTGCAAAAACATCCAACTTTCAGAACTGTATTTATTATTCTGAGTGGAAAACCAGTTGCTCAAGTGGTAAAAAATAGCCTGAATTTTTCAATCACTCAAGAAGATATTAGCCACATTAAATCGAATGAGCAAGAAAGTTATATTGATACAGTGATGAAGTGGGATCAGCAAAACTTATTCCAGATTCTCAATCCTAATCAGCCACTTTTTCGATTCTGGATTTTTCAAAAAGCCGAAAATAGATTTGAATTTTTGATGTCAATTCATCATGCAATTATAGATGGCTGGAGCAATATTGAATTTATAAACGAACTATACGAGTTATATTCTGCTTTGAAAAAAGGAGAAGAAATAACAATAGCTACCTCTGATATTGTGTATAAGGAGTTTGTGGCATTAGAGAAAGAAATTATTGAGTCAAAGAATGCAGTAAATTTCTGGAAGCATCAACTAAAAAATCATATATATAGACCATTGAACCCGTTAACAACTCCAGTGGAAGAAATAGAAGCTGTTACTGAAAAATACGATTTTAGCTCGGAAATAGTTGCTAATTTACGTCAATTATGTGGGAGATTGAGAGTTTCGCCAAAAGCAATTTTTTTGAGTACCTACCTTGACATAATTAAAACTGAAATTCAAGAAAACACGGTTACTGTAGGAATCGTTTCCAATGGTAGAACAGAACGACTATCTGAACCGTTCAGAACTTTAGGCTTGTTCTGGAATATGGTTCCGTTTTCTCAACCAACTATTGAAGATAAAAGCTTACAAATAAAAAATGTGCATCAATCTTTAATTAATATGGAACCCTATGTTAGGTATCCACTACTCCAAATTTTGTCAGATCAAGAAAAAACAGAGTTATTTTTTGCTACATTCAATTTTGTACAGTTTCGTAATTCCAAAAATATTCTGGCTCATGCTGGCTTGAATGTAAATGGGATAAAATCTCACGATCAGTTCAATTTTCCTTTAAACTATACTGTATCAATGGATTTTTCTGTAGGGAATATAAGTATAGCTGTGAAGTACGATAAGATGTATTTTAGTTACAAAGATATTTGCTCAATGCTGAATAAGTATATTGAATTATTAAAACATACACTTCATCCAGAAGCAGATGTTTAGGAAAAGAAAATACAAACTTGAATTTGAGTAAATCAAGTGTTTAAAATAAATACAATCCTTTCTAAATCATCAGGTTATACATCAATAGATAGGGCATTTAGTGAGTGTAAATAAAGTACTGATCGCTAAGTGGGTTTATCAAAAAATGTTTAGTTTATTGCTAGAATATGCCGACCCAAGTTGTTCAAGACCAATCTTTAATGAATGCTTCTTCAGCTTTTACTCAATTTTGGGAAAATGTGGGTGCGATCGCCGGCCCTTACTGGTATCCGACAAAATCAGAAAACAGAGCATTTTCAGACGTGATTCGCGCGTGGTTAACGCTGATTTTTCTGATTTTATTAATCATCGCACTTGTCGGTATAACTGCTTTTAATAGTTTTGTAAATCGGCGTTTGATCGATGTCATCATTCAAGAAAAAGATTATTCTCAGTTCGTCAATACATTATTAGTTTATGCCGTTGGACTTGTCATAGTAACGCTATTGTCAGGATTTACTAAAGATGTCAGAAAAAAAATTGCTCTTGATTGGTACAAATGGCTAAATAATCAAGTTTTAGATAAATATTTCCATAATCGTGCCTATTATAAAATCAATTTTAAATCCAATGTCGATAACCCAGATCAACGGATAGCTCAAGAAGTCGAACCTATTACCAGCAATGCTCTCTCGTTTTCAGCCACTTTCCTAGAAAAAGTGCTAGAAATGGGGACTTTTTTGGTAATTGTTTGGTCAATATCTCAACAAATTGCAATTCCTCTACTTATTTATACAATCATAGGTAATATTATTGCTATTTATATAACTCAAGAACTGAATAAGATTAATCAAGAGGAATTAGAATCTAAAGCCGACTATACATATTGTCTAACTCATGTTCGTAATCACGCTGAATCGATAGCTTTTTTTCAGGGAGAAAAACAGGAGTTAAATATAATTCAGCGCCGCTTTAATAAGCTGATTCAAGATACTAAACGTAAAATAGATTGGGAAAGAGGTAAGGAAATTTTTGCTAGAGGATATCGATCTATTATCCAAATATTTCCTTTTTTAATACTCGGCCCTCTATATATGAGAGGTGAAATTGATTATGGACAAGTTGAACAATCTGCTTTAGCTAGCTATATGTTTGCTAGTGCTTTAGGAGATTTAATCGGTGAATTTGGCACCTCTGGACGATTTTCCAGTTATGTTGAGCGTTTAACTGAGTTTTCCGATGCGTTAGAAAAAGTGATTCAACAACCAGAGAATGTCAGCACCATTAAAACAGTAGAAGAAAATCATCTCGCTTTTGAAAATGTCACTTTACAAACGCCTAACTATGAACAGGTGATCGTTGAAGATTTATCACTATCAGTTCAAAGAGGAGAAGGTTTATTAATTATTGGGCCGAGTGGTCGAGGAAAAAGTTCTTTGTTGAGAGCGATCGCCGGTTTATGGAATGCGGGTACTGGTCGTCTGATACGACCGCCTCTAGAAGAAGTTTTATTTTTACCGCAACGTCCTTATATAATCTTAGGAACTTTGCGCGAACAGTTGCTCTATCCTAATACAAATCGTCGAATGACAGATGCACAACTCGAAGATGTATTGCAACAAGTAAATCTACAAAACTTGCTCAGTCGAGTCGATGGTTTCGATACAGAAGTTCCTTGGGAAAATATCTTGTCATTAGGAGAACAACAACGCTTAGCTTTTGCTCGGTTATTAGTTACTCATCCTGGGTTCACTATCTTAGATGAAGCAACTAGCGCTTTAGATTTGCAAAATGAAGGAAATTTATATCAACAGTTACAAGAAACGCAAACAACATTTATCAGCGTTGGACATAGGGAGAGCCTATTTAATTATCATCAATGGGTTCTGGAACTTTCACAAGATTCTAGTTGGCAACTTGCAACCGTAGAAGATTATCGATCGCAAAAAGCAAAACAAATCGTCACCGATCCTCCTGAAAATGTTCAGACCACAATAGATGACCTTCCTACTGATGAGTCCCGAAGTCAATCAGGAATATTAACAGAAGTAGCCACAGGTGAAGGACTTTCTCATAAGGAAATGCAGTTATTAACAGACTCTCCCGTTAACACTATTAGAAGTAAGGCAAGCCTTGGCAAGTTGATCACTGGCAAGGACGGCTTTGTTTACCGCTATGATAAAGACCCCAAGGTGTTGAAATGGGTTAGAGTTTAATTGGGGACTGGGTAAGAGAAAATTCTCATGATTCACCTCGACCGTTGCCGCGCTGCTGGCCTAGCAGGTATTCCCAGATACGACGGATTTCAGCTTGGTTTTCCTGGATGATGGTGCGATCGCTTTCGGCGTTTTGGATCGAGTGCATCAGGATGTCTATAAGGCTGTGGATTTCTTCAGTATTTTGGCGGACTGTTTCTTGTAAGGAGAGTTGGTTGGTAGTGAGGGTTTCGAGTATGCGTTCGATGCGGTCTAGGCGATCGCTTTTTTCTTGGTCTGACATTACTAGCATTGCTAACCTTGTCAACTATTATCGGGTAAAGAATAGATTTGTTGCATAGATCTTTTTTTTGCCGGGCTACGCCCCGCTTCTCTACGAGACGCTTCGCGAACGCGAACGCTAACACGCAAAGGCAAGGCAGCGCGGTCTTGGGGAGCCGCAGCCGTGGGCGGGTTTCCCGACTTGAGGAACTACTGCGTTGTTCTGGTCGAGAGAGTTGTAGCAAGTGGCGTGGTTTCATGAGCAACTGCCGCGCAAAGAAAGAAACTATAATTGGACTTTTGCAAGAAGTCTAATGCAAAAGCCCCCTTCAAGCTAACCACTCGAAGGGGGATGGGAAAATTTTAATTTTATTCAGGCATTTTTGAAAAAACTTACAGTTGACCAATTGCCAAAGTTATGAAAGCTAAAATTGCACCAATGATATAAAACACTGCAACTACTTGTAATTCTGACCAACCAGTCAACTCCAAATGATGGTGTAGAGGTGCCATTTTTAATAAGCGCTTACCTTTACCATCGGGGCCTTTGGTGGCTTTATAATAACTAACCTGCGCCATGACAGAAAGGGTTTCTACAAAGAAGATACCGCTGAGAATAAACAGCGCTACTAAGCTGTTCGTCAACAGCGCTACAGCAGCTAAAGCGCCTCCCAATGCCAGAGAACCTGTATCCCCCATGAACACACGGGCTGGGTTACGGTTATGGGCTAAGAAGCCTAAGCAACTACCACTTAATGCTGCACAAAAAACCATCAAACCAGGGGCAGTAGGAGCAATTAAAGCACCTAAAGCGAGTAAAGCGATCGCTACTGTTCCAGAAGCCAAGCCATCGATGCCATCAGTTAAATTAGTAGCATTACTCTCTGCAACTAAAACAAATCCTGCTAGGGGCCAAAACAGCAAGCCTAATGGTAGTGAAAAGCTCACCCAAGGCAAAGCAATACTTGTAATATCAGAGGGTTGATTAAACATCAGCCACAGACAAAACACCGCTGCAAAACTGATTTGCAAAGCCAGTTTCATCTTGGGAGATATGCCTTTGTTCGACTTGCGGCGTAGGATCTGCCAATCATCAATCCAGCCAATCAAACCATAACTTAGTGTCAAAGCAGAAACGGCAAGCACTTCTTGGGCAAAGCCAGACAAAAAGCAAGCAGCTACCACCGCCACGGGTACGAAAAATATACCCCCCATTGTTGGCGTCCCTGCTTTTTTAAGATGGGCTTGGGGACCATCTTCGCGGATGATTTGTCCAGTTTTGAGGGCTTGCAGTAGGGGTATTACCCAATGGCCCATAACACCTGCACCCACCGCGCACAATAGTAGCGGTAGGGTAAGTGACATTCCTTGCCAGGGCAACCTATTCCCCATCCAATCAAAAATTAATGCTGCTACGCTTAGTCCTGTGACTAAGCCAGAAGCCAATCCAATTCCAGAAATATTTGATCCTTGGTTAGGAGATAATTTAGCGTCCACGGAAGTTTCCCTTCACTCCACACTACAAAATTCAATCCCAGGAACTAGGAATATTACCCAATTCCTAAATCTCAGAGGCTAATCCTCTTCTATTGCTACATCGTCATCGTCATCCAAATCATAGTCGCCAATTCCATCTTCCACACCCATTAGCGACTCTATTTCTTCTTCATCATCCAGAAAATCTGGTTCGTGAACGTCACGCGCGATGATTCGACCGTTGGCTTGCAACCAGTCTAATAGTGAGGACTCTTGCTTTAATGGAATTACAGCTGCTCGCTGATTGCGGGGTGCTTCACGTAATGGAGAATTTATCATATCGACCAACAAGACACGAAAAGGTTTACGTAACTTGACATTAAGAGTCTATCACTTGATACGGGATAATTTAGTTATTCATTCAAGTGGTGGATTAATAAATCCGCACTAGGGCAGAAATTTTTATTTAATGGTCGTAGGGTCTACGAAAAGGGATTATTAGTAATTTATATGACTCTACACATAGGCTCTGAATATTCTGTTTGTATTGATGAAAATTGAATCATTATTTTAGAGGTGACAAGCGATGATCACAAAAGCGGCTCTTATGGATGCGATCGCTGGCACAAATCGTGGTTTACTGGCAACTGAGCCACAGAAGCAGGCTATCTTAGCAGCGATCGCCACTTTAGAAGACCTGAATCCAACACCGCGTCCAGTAGAGGCTAGCGATTTGCTCAATGGCAACTGGCGTTTACTTTATACCACGAGCAAGGCACTTTTGAACCTAGATCGTATACCTTTATGTAAACTTGGTCAGATTTACCAGTGTATTCGCACAGAAACTTCCAGCGTTTACAACATAGCTGAAATTTATGGCTTACCTTATCTCGAAGGATTAGTTAGCGTTGCTGCTAAATTTGAGCCAGTTTCAGAGCGTCGCGTCCAAGTAAAATTTCAGCGCTCTATTATCGGTTTACAACGATTAATAGATTACACTTCCCCATCAATCTTCATCCAACAAATCGAAGCTGGTAAAAAATTTCCAGCATTTGATTTCGGCATCAGTAGTGACAGACAACAAGGTTGGCTAGACATTGCTTATATAGATAACGATTTGCGGATTGGCAGAGGTAACGAGGGGAGCGTATTTGTATTAAACAAAGTATAAGTTTGTGCAATAACACCATTTGCAAACGAGGGTAAGCGATTGTTTGATTCTTGTCAAGGGGGAAATTTGGGAAGTTTGGGGACTGGGGATTGGGGATTGGGGACTGGGAAGATGAGGAGACGCGGGGACGCGGAGAACAATTAATGACAATTCCCAATTCCCGTGGCTGAGCGAAGTCGTTCGCGGAGCGTCTCCGACAGGAGAAGCCCAATTCCCAATTCTCCAAACAGTCAAATAACTTAACAAACCAACTGCAAACAACCTTGAAGTTGTAGAGTGAAATCAATTAGCCCTATTTATTGGCGATTGATAACTAAAAGGGAAGATAATCATGGTTCAACGTGGTTCTAAAGTACGTATTCTCCGCCCAGAATCTTACTGGTTTCAGGATGTAGGAACTGTGGCTTCGATTGACCAAGGTGGCGTCATCAAATACCCAGTGATTGTCCGGTTTGAGAAGGTCAATTACTCTGGTATCAACACCAATAACTTTGCTCAGGATGAGTTAGTAGAGGTGGAAGCGCCTAAAGCGAAGGCGAAAAAGTAAGCAGCAAAGCCTTTTGGGGATTATTTGATGGGATGATAGAAGAATCTGTATTTCTTTTATATAGATCCCTAAGATCTCCACAATATTAAATTGCTTGCTGATTAGTTTAAATGCCTGAACTGCCTGAAGTCGAAACAGTCCGGCGGGGTCTAAATCAATTGACCCTTGACCAAAAAATAACGGGTGGAGATGTGTTACTTCAACGAACCATCGCCTACCCGTTTTCTGTCGGTGAGTTTATAGATGGAATTAAAGGAAGTGCCATTACATCTTGGCATCGTCGCGGTAAATATCTCCTAGCTGAACTCACCCCCTCATCCCCCTCATCCCCCTCATCCCTCCCTACCACTTGGCTAGGGGTGCATCTGCGAATGACCGGTCAACTATTATGGTTGCATCGAGATGAACCATTACATAAGCACACACGAGTCAGGTTATTCTTTGGGGATCAGCAAGAATTGCGCTTTGTTGACCAACGCACCTTTGGTCAAATGTGGTGGGTTCCTGTGAGTCTTGCAGTAGAAAGTATTATTACTGGTTTAGCAAAACTAGCAGTAGACCCGTTTTCACCAGAATTCACAGTTAAATATTTAACAGACAAACTCCAAAACCGCCGCCGTCCCATAAAGACTGCGTTATTAGATCAGTCAGTGGTAGCGGGATTAGGCAATATCTATGCCGATGAAGCACTATTTAAGAGTGGAATTTTACCCGAAACCCTTTGTGCAAATTTGCAGCTAGAGCAAATTGAACGTTTGCGAGTTGCGATCGCTCAAGTGTTAGAAACTAGTATTGCGGCTGGTGGTACAACTTTTAGTAATTTTCTCAATGTCAAGGGAGTTAACGGCAACTATGGTGGTGTAGCCTTAGTTTACAACCGCGCCGGAGAACCCTGTCGAATTTGCAGTAATTTAATACAGCGAACCAAGTTAGCTGGAAGATCCAGTCATTTTTGTCCCCAGTGTCAAATTTAAAGGGGAGTAGGCAAGAGGACGTGGGGACGCGGGGACGCAAAAAAGAAAATTCTCCCTCATCTCCCGCTCACTGAGCGAAGTCGTACCCTGCGGGAAGCAAGCTACGCGCAGCGTCTCCGACAGGAGAAGTGCATCCTCCTCATGCCCCGGTTACAAGCTAAAATCCTGTATAAAACAATTTACAAAATTGAGAGGAACTCATGGCAGTTAAAAGAGGGGATATAGTTCGCGCTGTCCGCGAGAAACTGGAAAACAGTGTAGAAGCAAAGGCTAGTGATTCTCGTTTTCCTTCCTACTTGTTTGAAACCAAGGGCGAAATTGTGGAAATCAAAGGTGATTACGCCCTTGTTAAGTTTGGGAAAGTCCCAACACCGAATATTTGGTTACGCTTAGATCAACTAGAAGAATTTAGCTAAGTACGGAACAGTTATTATTTTTGTCTGCATACGCTGGATGACATAACTAATGTAAACTTCTGATTTATGCAGAATATATTGCTTTAATCCAGCTTTATGCAAGCAACTTTGTTGACTAACGTGATTTTACCCCTATCCTTAGCTATTATCATGCTGGGAATGGGTTTATCTTTGCAGGTAAAAGATTTTCAACGCGTTACTAAGTATCCAAAAGCAGTCTCGGTTGGCTTGGTAAGCCAGTTAATAGTTTTACCAATCATTAGCTTTTTCATTGTTAAAACCGTACCCATGCAGCCTGCGATCGCAGTAGGACTCATTATCGTCGCCTTATGTCCTGGAGGCGTATCATCAAATATGGTGACGTATTTAGCTCGTGGTGATGTGGCGTTGTCAGTTACTCTCACGGTGTTGAGTAGTATCATCACCATATTTACTATTCCCATATTTGCGAACCTAGCACTACAACATTTTTTGGGACAAAGTGCAGCGATCGCATTACCCATTGGTTCGACAATGTTACAGATATTCCTAATTACAATGGTGCCGATTGCTTTAGGGATGTATATACGCTACTTATTGCCGGATACGGCTTTGCGTTTAGAAAAAGTAACTAATCGCCTAGCGATCGCTCTACTTGCGGTTATTATTCTGCTAATCTTGATTCGAGAGTGGAATCGCCTGCCAGAATTCATTTTGCAAGTGGGTATAGGGGTGGTGATGTTGAATGTGATCTCAATCTTGGCAGGATTGTTTATCAGCAAACTATTCCAACTCAATATTCCCCAGCAAATATGTATTGCCATAGAAGTTGGGATTCAAAATGGTACACTAGCGATCGCCATCACGGCTGGACTGCTGAATAATCCAGATATGGCGGTTCCTGGCGCTATCTATGGCTTATTTATGTATTTCACTGGCTTTGCGATGATTAGCTATGGCAGAAAGTTATCTGCTACTAATTCCATCAGTCAGATTAATTAATTACGAATTACGAATTAATTAACAGTATTGTTGTGGACGCCAAAATACCTGCAAAAAAGTGTACTGAGTTCTTGATTTAGATAGCATTAATATAGTAGCGATCGCACTCTACACCAGATTATGTCTTCTTCCTCAGATTCTCCTATTGTGTGCAACTTACCCCGTGTGACGATTATCGGTGCGGGTAGAGTTGGTAGTACTCTCGCCCAACGCATTGCGGAAAAAAACCTCGCTGATGTGGTGTTGCTAGATATTATTCCGGGAATGCCCCAAGGGTTAGCGTTGGATTTGGTTGAAGCTAGGGGAATTGAATTACATAATCGCCAGATTATCGGCACAAATAACTATGCTGATACATTTGGTTCGCAAATTGTGGTAATTACTGCTGGAATTCCGCGCAAACCTGGTATGAGTCGAGATGACTTGCTGAAAACCAATGCCAAGATTGTGGTGGAGGCGGCCAAAAGTGCGATCGCTCACTCTCCCAATGCTATTTTTATAGTCGTTACTAATCCTTTGGATGTGATGACTTATTTAGCTTGGCAGGCGACTAGTTTACCACGCGATCGCATTATGGGCATGGCTGGCGTGTTGGATTCTGCCCGGTTTGAAACTTTTATTGCTTTGGAATTAGGCGTATTACCTGCGGATGTCAAAGCGATGGTTTTGGGTAGCCATGGTGATTTAATGGTTCCTTTAGCCCGTTATGCCACTGTCAATGGTGTGCCGGTTACAGAATTGTTGGATGCAGCTACTGTTGAACGTTTGGTAGAAAGAACTCGTAATGGTGGTGCAGAAATTGTGGAATTGATGCAGACAGGCGGCGCATTTTTTGCACCTGCTTCTGCTACATCGGTGATGGTGGAATCGATTTTGTTGAATCAGTCGCGGTTGTTACCTGTGGCGACATATTTGCAAGGTGAATACGGTTTGGAAGATGTGGTGATTGGTGTTCCTTGTAATTTGGGATGTGGTGGAATTGCTAGGGTTTTGGAGTTAGGTTTGACTGATGGGGAAAGAGAGGCTTTGCATACTTCGGCGCAGTCTGTGCGGGAGAATATTGTGAGGGCGCAGGAAATTTTGGCTGGTGGTTGATCACGCAGAGGCGCAGAGGCGCGGAGAATGAGAGTTTGAGAGGGTTAAATTATTTATCTCTAGATGGATTTTTGTTGAAGTTACTGGGTCTCAAAGGCTATAGGGTTTAGTTTATATACAGGCTTAATTGTTTGTAATCGCTTTTAGTTGTGCGATCGCATCCGTAAATTTTGGGGCGATCTGCTTAACCTCTACCAGCAAAATTATACCATGCCAGAAATTACTCCCGAACAGAAATCGGCTCAAAGACTACAAGAAGAATCTGCTGTTGAAAAACCAAAAGAACTTACACCTGAACAACCAAAAGCAGCTGCTTTGGAACGACGAGATGCAAGGCGTAGAAGAGTTCAAAAAATTCTCGCTTATGTGGGTTTCCCTAGCTCTGGTGTTGGTATTGTAGCAACTATTAATTTTATCAAAAATGGTCAATGGATAGAAGCATTAGGAACAGCAACTTTAACTTTCATAGTGCTACTTTTAGCTATTGGTGGTAAGTTTGTTAAAGATATTATCAACCTAGTACTAGACAAAGTTGAGGAAAGGTTAGAACAAAGTTCAGATAAATTAGCCGATTGGATTGTTAATCAACTTGAAACTTTGATAGTAGGTATATGGTGGCGATTAACTTCTCCATTTCAACGTGAATATTATCGGAGGTTAATTTATATCTGTCGAGACTATCTAACACAGGGACTAGATAAAGATAAAAATTTAAAATTACAGCAAGTATTTATACCGCTTAAGATTATCGCTAAAGATGCTGCTAACGTCTATCCAGAAATGATGCCGCAGGTCAAAGAAGCTGATAACTCAAAGCAAAAACAAATTTGGGATTTTCTAGCAGCTAAGGAACGCAACAACAAGCCAACATATCCTCGTATAGCAGTGTTAGGGGCACCAGGATCTGGTAAAACCACACTTTTGAGATATTTAACTCTCATTTATGCAAAAAGACAAGAAAGAAAACTACATCCGAAAGCACCACGATTAATTCCCGTGTTATTGTATCTCAAAGATATACGTTTAGAAATTGTTAATAATAAACCATCTTTGGCAGAGTTAGTTACAGAAAAAGTCAAGCAGCAACAAAAAATTAAACCTCTAGTTCCACCTCCCAAATGGTTTGAGGAAAAATTACTTCAAAACAAATGTTTAGTAATGCTGGATGGTTTGGATGAGGTTGCAGATGAAACCCAGCGTCAACAGCTTAGTCGTTGGGTAGATGAACAAATGGAAGCATACCCAGACACGACTTTTATTTTAACTTCTCGACCATTTGGCTATAAAACTGCACGGCTACAACAAGAAGTAACAGTTTTAGAAGTGCAACCTTTCAATCTCAAACAAATGCAACAGTTTATTCATAACTGGTATTTGGAAACGGAGATCATGAGTAGTGCTGGAGAAAAAGATTTAGGAGTATGTGAACAAGCAACACAGCAAGCTGATGATTTAATTAAACGAATTAGAAATAGTAATCCACTCACAGCAATGGCCGTTAATCCTTTATTGCTGACGATGATTGCCACAGTCCACCGTCGCGGTAGTGCCTTACCTGGAAAACGAGTTGAGCTTTACAAAGAAATTTGTCAAGTTTTATTAGAAAAGCGACAAAGAGCTAAGGCTATTGATGATCCGCTAATAGCTACTCAAAAGCAAGCTGTTTTACAAGTATTAGCATTAGGATTAATGCTAAAGAACACTCGTGAATTCAAGTTGTCTGAAGGAGTTGCTCGAATCAAGGGTAAATTAGTGACTGTGGCTGGCAATGATGCTAATCCTGAAGAGTTTATCAAGCAAATTCGTGACGTTAGCGGGTTGTTAGTAGCAAAAGATATAGATATTTATGAATTTGCTCATTTGAGTTTTCAGGAATATTTAGCAGCAGTTCAAATTAAAGAATGTAATTTAGATAATTTCTTAACTAAAAACATTAATAATTCTTGGTGGGCTGAAGTTATCCGTCTTTATGCTGCTCAAAGTAATCCTAGCCATTTAATTCGTCAAATTTTAGCCATATCATCTCCATTAGTTGAAACTGTAGCACTCGCCTATGATTGCTTGGAAGAGGGCTTAGGTGTAGATTCAGACGTTCGGCAACAACTGCAAAGACAGTTAGATACAGATTTAGAAAGTGAACTTAGCAATGAGAGATTTAACTTAGCAGCTAATGTATCACTATACAGGCAACTCAAGAACTTAAGACAGATTGATGATGGTGTTGCAATTGATATGAGCTTTATCACTTGTGCAGAATATCAACTGTTTATTGATGAGAAGTTGAAAGCAGGTGAACATTACCAACCGGATCATTGGAAAACCTATAGATTTCAGCATGGAGATGCTAATAAACCAGTTACTGGGGTGAGAGCTAGTGATGCAGAGGCGTTTTGTAAATGGTTAACTCAGCAGCATTCAGCATTGGGATTTAGGTATAGGCTACCTACCTTGATTGAAGTTGAGGAGCATCCAGTTACTGAAAAGCAAGTAGGATGCTGGTGCAGGGACGAAGAACAGCTAGTACTTGCAGGAATAGAAACACTATATAAACAAAATTGGCGACAGCAATTAGCTGAGGTTTTGGTTTTTTCCAACGACCTTCACCTACACTTCAACGGTGTCCTCAACCGCGACCTTTACCGCAACCTCGACCTTTACTGCGACTTCGACCTCAATCTTGATCGCAGTCTCAATCTCGACTATGAGCGCGATCGCGATCGCAACCTCTACTACAACCTCCACCACGACCTCAACCGTGTCCTCAACCACGACCTTAACCGCGTCACCTACCGCGACCTCTACCGCGACCTCTACCGCGACCTTAAACACGACCTCAACCGCATCCTTAATCGTGTTTTCTACCACGACCACGACCTAGACCGTGACCTCGACCTCGACCGTGTTTTCTGCTACGACCTTGACTTCAACCACGACCGCGACCTCGACCGCGACCTCGACCGCGACCTTGACCGGGATCACTTCCTCAACCACGACCTCGACCACGACCTCTACCGCCACCTCTACCAAAAAATTAATTCAGGAAAAGCTAGTGATTTTTTACTTTTGTACTTTCCTTTAATTTTCTTGATTTTGATCTTTGATTTTACTTCAGCCCTTTATTTGGCAGTAACGAAGAACAAAGAAGCATTAAAAAAACTCAATTTAAATCGTGAACAATGTGAGATTTTCAGTGAAAAGTATGCCGAAATGAGAAATAATATTTTTCAATATTATGTATGGTTAGTGTTGCTAGATGAGAGACAAGCAGGACAAATGCCAGCGTGGGAAGGTATCAGGATTATCAGAGAAAAAGTTGATCAACAGACGTAATTTGTTATTGAGATTTAGTTTAAAAAGTTAATAGGGTGCGTCAGTACAAATAATTTCTCGGTAAGTCAAGGGTTTCTCGAACTGACGCACCCTACATATTAGACCTCTTGCAAAAGTCGGATACTCGCCAGAAAATAAATTTTCTGGCTGATAACTCAAGTCGGTTTCAACCGACTAATAACAATATTTTTAGTCCGTTGAAACGGACTTTTGCTATTAGGCAGAGACTTGAGTCTCTGACGGTTCAAGTATTTTTGCAAGAAGTCTATTGGATATTTTTTGAAGTTCCTAAAGGTGCGATCGCCTTCCCTCTTCCCAGAACTTACCAAATGTTATGCAAAGACGCGCCATAGCACGTCTTTACAGTATCAATGGCAACTAGCGCTCGTACTCATCAGCGGGATCGCCGTAGGGGTCTTCGCTGGCTGGGGTGACATTACCGTAATATTGATCAGCAGGGTCGCCGTAGGGGTCTTCGCTGGCTGGAGTGACATTACCGTAATATTGATCAGCAGGGTCGCCGTAGGGGTCTTCGCTGGCTGGAGTAACCTCGCGATCGCGATAATCGGTATCCTGTTCATATTCCTCGTCGTTTGGCCCACCGAGAAATTCTTTGGCTTTGCGGAAAAAGTTGTCCACCATAATTTCTCTCCTATTCTCTAGTCTTTTTCTGTTGAGCTAAAATGCTGGGGCTTCCTGTGGCGCAACGTCCCTTAAATCGCGCCCAGTGGTACGCCCGTTATAACCTTGGAAATCTTGATACTGTCGCGCTTGCGACTCTGGAACTTGGATTCCTCCAGGTGGTGGTGTCACCCAGTTAACACGACCTTGGCTATCGCGGTAGTATACACGCCCATTCTTGGAAAGATAGTACTTGCCTTTTGCCCCCGCTCCTTTGGCATTTTTTTGCCTTTGGTAGAGGTAATAAAGAGCGGCTGCTCCTGCTAAAACTGCTACTTTTTGCCCTGTTGTCAATCCCTTTTTGGCTTGGGGTTGCTTAGTGGGGGGAGGATAATTCACATTTCTGCCAGCGGTATTGTCAACAGGTGGCGGCGCAGTTGTTCGAGAATCACCGCCACAGCTACTAAGCAGTGGGAGTGATAGCAATGCAGAGAGAAATACTGCCGTTGGTAATGAAGCTTTTTTGGGCTTTATGTATGTTATGTTCATCCGATTTCCTCATCACTCTGCGCTTAAGTAAATGTTGTGTTTTTATCACTAACTCCCAAAATTGAAAGAACGTTTACCGTTCATTTACAACACCACAGGTAAACCATTTGGTTGAAATGATGATGAAGTTTTTTCACTATTCCATCTTGCCTTTGAGAGAGGTATATTCATCCCAAAGAGGTATGCGGTTAATTAGGTAATATTTTTTATTGTGATATTTGCTGAGTTGTTAATTAATGGGGTGTTGAGTGTAGCGATCGCATTTCCACAGCAAATAATTTAATTTTGATATCGCGCTTATCCTAAAGTTAATATTCCAGCCTGATAATTTACTATCAAAGGCAGAATTTTCAACCACTGTGAACCTAACAATATTTCATTTATTTCATCCCCTGCAAAAACAGGAATCTCATACTCTTGTTCATCCAATAACACTTTACCTAAATAAATATCAAATCTTGCTTCTCCTTGTGCAGTTTGCAGAGGTTCATCTCCGATGTAGGTCCAGTTTAGACCATCTAAATCCTGTTTATTAATTGCCATAAATCCTGTAAAGCCGCTATCTAACATGGTATCCACAGGTAAATTTAATCCATTACTAGTAATCAAACTAATTTCAAAATATAGCTGCCCATTACTATCAAATGTACCCTGAATCATATTGTGCCAGTGGTTCCTGTCTCATTCAGACAAAAAACACAATGACGAGTATTTGGGTATTTCTCAATAGCTTTTTTATGAGCTTGCATATTATCTTCATCAATGAAGTAATCGCCACTATCCGGTTCTACTGCGATATACCAACCATAGTGATCCTCAATCCAATCAGGACACACCCGCTCAAATATTGCGCGACAACGCCGATAGAATACTTCATCTTCTGCTTTGCGTCTAGCAAGTTCTTCTGATGATAAAGTGCGTTCTGGAAATATCCTTCCCCTGCGAACTGATTGCTTTGGTGTTAATTGAGTCATATTTTTAACCTTAATTTTTACTGCTGCTCTCACTTTATTTTACGGTGAGATAAACTAATATAGGTCAGTTAAGCATTTCTTTCTTCTCTCTGCGTTGCGTTAGTTGTTATAACTGGGGAAACCCCCGCAACACACTGGCTTTTCTGCATGTTAGCGGCTTGTTAAATAAGTTAAGCACCCTAAAAATCTAGGATGCTTAACAAAAGAAACTTGTTGTCAACACAACAATATTGGAACTAAATTATCAACTTGCAGAAACTTTTAAATTACTGGGTTCTTTCAGATTACCTGTTAAAATTACACCTCGCTGATTAGCATGTAGATGACGCACAATTTTGTAAATTGCTTCTATTTGATCGGATGCGCCTGCTTTTTGGGCAAGTTTTTCTAGAGAAAGGGGAGCTGTTTCTTTTTGTAATACTGCTACTACTCGTGTTTGCAAGTCGAGAATGACCGCAGCAGCTTTTTTACCAGCTTCTACACCTGGTTGATGGTAAGCGTTGACGTTGATCAAGCTAGCATACAAGCCAACAGCACGTTCATACAAAGCAATTAAAGCCCCAACAGTCCGGGAATTAACTTGAGGAATTGTGACTGTAATCGAATCGCGATGATTTTCATACAGTGCTTGTCTGGTTCCTTGGAGAAAACCGCAAAGATAATCGCCTGATGTGACTCCAGGATCTATTTCTAGAGATGGGCTATTACGGTCTTCTAAAACTTCAATTAGGGTAGCAAAGAAATTGGGCACGCCTTCGCGTAACTGTTGCACATAAGCGTGTTGGTCTGTTGAACCTTTGTTGCCATAAACGGCGATGCCTTGATGAACAACGTTACCATCTAGGTCTTTTTCTTTACCCAAGGATTCCATCACCAGCTGTTGTAAATAGCGGCTAAATAAAAATAGGCTGTCCTTGTAAGGTAGGACGACCATATCTTTTTCACCTCGTCCGTTGCCAGCAAAGTACCAAGACAAGGCAAGCATCGCCGCTGGGTTATTTTTCACATCTGGTATGCGGGTAGCGTCATCCATTTCTTTTGCGCCTTCTAGCATGGCACGAACATCAATGCCTTGTAGTGCCGCTGGTACTAGCCCTACAGCAGACATTTCTGAGGTGCGTCCTCCCACCCAGTCATACATGGGAAATCTGGCTAGCCAACCTTCAGCTTTTGCCAGTTTATCTAAGTTGCTATCAACGCTGGTAATGGCTACTGCATATTGAGAAAACTCTAAATTTTGTCCAGCGTAGGCTTTTTTAACTTCTATCATGCCGTTACGAGGTTCTGGTGTTCCTCCAGATTTGGAGATTACCAGTACCAATGTGCTAGCAAGGCTATTTCGCAGATGAGTGAGGACGCGATCGATACCTGCGGGATCGCTATTATCGATAAAGTGAATTTTCAGAGGTGGAAAGTCAGGGGCGAGGGCTTCGGCGACAAATTGAGGGCCAAGGGCGGAACCGCCAATGCCAATGGAAATAATATCAGTGAAGCGGTTTGCTCTGGGAGGATGAATAGCACCTGTTTGGACTTTTTCGGCAAAGGCTTCGATTTGTTCCAAGGTTTGGACAATTTCTTGTGTAAGTTCTGGAGTTGGTGCTAAGTCAGGATTTCGTAGCCAATAGTGTCCAACCATGCGGTTTTCGTCAGGATTGGCGATCGCACCCTTTTCCAGTTCCGCCATATCAGCAAACGCCTTTTCAAACTTCGAGCGCAACGACTCCACAAAAGCGTCATCAAACCGCATCCGACTTACATCTAAGTACAGTCCTAATCCCTCGTGGAAATACAACCAGTCCTGGTATCGTTGCCAAAGTGCGCTAGCATCCATAGGGAAATCTCAAGTAAAGTGTTTTTCAAAAACCAGTTTAATTTATAGGTTACAGCGATCCCTGCCTAGCCTTATACAGTTTACAGTTTTAAGTGTTGAGTTAACTCCTTTGTTTAAACATCTGGCATAGGGATGACACGCAAAAATTTTATTATTTCACCCCTAATTTCTATACCTATTAAGTAATCATCTAAGGTAAAGCGGTGAAAAATGCCCTCATTGTCAAGTTGTCGCAGATCTGGCAAACTATGCATCTGCAACTTTTGGGCAAACTCAATAAACACAAAGTCATATACCCGCTCGTAGGCTGCGGATTCTAAATTTTTCAGGTCTAGCAAAAAAGACCTGGCATAGCGCACTTCCAAACTCACAGTCACTTACCTTACAAAAACATTAACAGTCGTAATGCTTCCTCATGGGTTAAAATGTCCCACGGTTGCTGCGATCGCTTGACTTGTTGTATGGCTTTTAGCGTATAAAAGTCACAATGTAATGCGTGAAGAACGCTCCAAACGCTTTGCAAATCTTCATCAACCAACTGCTCAACCAAGTGATGCATTCTAATTCGCAGCAAATTCATTATGAAAATTACCCATAACCAAACATCTACAATAGTGTTCCCAGAAAATGGGCAGGGATTGAGGGGGATGAGGGGGATGAGGGGACGCGGGAGATGAGGGAGATGAGGGGGACGCGGGGACGCGGAGAATGACAAATGAAAATTCCCCATTCCCCAGTCCCCAATCCCCAGTCCTCATTCCCCATTCCCCAGTCCCCAATCCCCAGTCCTCATTCCCCGTGGGCTGAGCGAAGTCGAAGTCCACTCCACATTCCTATAACAAAAACTAAATCATGACCGACTATCTCATTTTCTTAGCAATTTCTACGGCAACTTTTGCTTTGTTCAGTCTTGGACTCAATTTACAATGGGGCTTCACAGGGTTAATTAATTTTGGCCATGTGGCTTTTATGACCCTTGGAGCATACACAACTGTGTTGCTCAGCTTAAAGGGCGTTCCTGTGTTCATTTCAGCAGTGGCGGGAGCGTTTGTTGCAGCTTTATTAGGTTTGGTAATTGGTTTAGCAACTCTGCGTTTGCGGGAGGATTACCTAGCAATTGTGACTATTGGTGTTGGCGAATTGATTCGCTTGGTAGTAAATAATCAAGAGTTACCTGTGGGTGATACTTGGACATCTGGAGCTTTTGGTGTCCAAAGTTACCCAATACCTTTATTTACAGAACCAAATTTGGGGGTACGGTTTTTCATGATGGGGCTGCTGACATTGCTTGCAGCTATAGCTTGTTTCACATTATGGCGATGGGTTCGTACTGCCCAAATATCGTTAGCTAATGATTCTGACAGAAGAATAGTTAATAAACAAGAATACTTGTCACGTTTAATAGTAGGAATTTTGTTGGCACTATTGGTGGTAGCAATTTATATTTCTGGATTAATTGCACTATATAATTACAACCCAAAAGCAGGTTTGATGTTGTTGTCGCTTTTGGTATTAGCATTCGTGTTTTGGCGGTTGGAAATTTTAATCAGATCGCCTTGGGGTCGAGTTCTCAAAGCTATTCGTGAAGATGAGGAAATTCCCAGAGCAATGGGGAAAAATGTTTTTTGGTATAAACTACAATCTCTCATGTTAGGGGGTGCGATCGCAGGCGTTGCTGGTGCTTTCTTCGCTTGGCAACTCAGCGCTATTTATCCTGATAATTTTCAACCGCAGCTTACTTTTGACTCTTGGATTATGGTAATTTTAGGCGGCTCTGGAAATAATGTTGGGACAATTTTCGGCGCGGTGATTTACTTTGCTTACGATGCGATGACGCGAGAAGTATTACCGAAAATTCTTCCCTTTGATGAAGCGCGATTAAGTGCATTCCGCATCATGGTAATTGGTCTTATATTAATGATACTAATGATTTGGCGACCTCAAGGTATCTTAGGGAAAAAGGAGGAACTCACCCTTGGTAAATAACCATTCATCTCAATTTCCTCTGGAATCATCTCAAATTCCCCTACTAGCAGCTTCTGGACTTTGTAAAAGCTTTGGTGGTATCAAAGCAGTTAATGACGCAAACATTGAAGTTGCAAAAGGTAGCGTCACAGGTTTAATTGGCCCCAATGGTGCTGGTAAAACTACTTTGTTTAATCTACTTTCGAATTTCATTCGCCCTGATAAAGGAAGAGTGATTTTTGATGGCGAACCAATTCATCACCTGCAATCGTACCAAATTGCTCAGCAGGGGCTAGTACGTACCTTTCAGGTTGCTCGAACTCTCTCGCGGTTGTCGGTATTAGAAAATATGCTGCTGGCGGCGCAAAAACAAACGGGTGAAAACTTTTGGCAGGTGCAACTACAACAGCACATCGTCGCCAATGAAGAAAAGCAACTGCAAGAACAAGCGATGTTCCTGTTAGAATCAGTGGGTCTGGCAAAAAAAGCACACGACTACGCTGGTGGTTTGTCTGGTGGACAACGCAAGCTGCTAGAAATGGGACGGGCGCTAATGACAAATCCCAAGTTAATTTTGTTGGATGAACCAGCAGCAGGGGTTAATCCCAGACTAATTGATGATATATGCGATCGCATTGTTACTTGGAACCGTCAAGACAGCATGACATTTCTAATTATCGAACACAATATGGATGTGATTATGTCATTGTGCGACCGGGTTTGGGTGCTTGCTGAAGGGCAAAATCTGGCTGTAGGAACTCCAGCAGAAATTCAAAGCAACACCAAAGTTTTAGAAGCTTATTTAGGAAAATAGAGTGCGATTATTTTTCTCTTCCACACAGCAAGAAAGGATTTAAGAGGGAACAGAGAGCAGGTTTTCAAACCTGCCCAAATATTGGGTTCCAGAGGAACTAAATTTATGACAGTAGATTCATCTACCACTACAAAAATAGTTGTTAATAACGTTCCAAAATCTATGTTGAGCATGGGGTAAGTTTGAGTTGAATAGCTGGTAACTTTCATCTTCTTATTTCTGTTGCCTTTTTTCTAATTCGCATCAGGCGTAATTACAAATTACGAATTACGAATTACGAATTATCCCTCTCCTTCTATTGGGTGAACCATTTGGGTGAATTAAAAGTAATCGAATTGGGTGAGGTCTTTTGAGAGTCAACAACTTTACTGTGTAAGTGTCTCAAAACAATTAGCAAGGAGTAATAAAAATGACACTTATGACTCAAGAAATTAACGGTATAAACCCAATCGATAGACCCATATTACAAGAAGGTGCTACAGGTGAAGCAGTAAAAAAACTACAACAACTGCTAAATAGTTACGGCACTTACTCAGGTGATATCGATGGGGTATTTGGATTTGAAACTACAGGGGGTGTCATATTATTCCAGTATCGCTTTTTTTTGCAAGAAACTGGAATTGTGAACAGTAAGACTTGGCAAGTACTTTACAAGTGTTGCCCAGTAGATATGCCCATTCTTAACCGAGGTAGTCAAGGTAAGCTAGTTGTAGCTCTTCAACAGAGACTACGTATTGCTGGTAAATATACAGATGTATTTGATGGTAACTTTGGCCCAGTTACAGAAGCAGCGGTGAAATCTTTTCAACATCAGTATAATTTACCCGCTGATGGTATTGTACGCGATCGCACTTGGTTCGCTCTCAGCAATCTGAATGAGTTTAGCTGCTAGTCATAGCAATTCTATTCAAAAGCACTTGTTTCCAATTGAGGAAGATTTGGTTGAGGAGTCCTTAATAAATATGTATTAATACTAAGATTTATGTACTTTTAAATATAAGCTCAATCAATATTTTTGCGTCCGCTAGACTAGAAAAACTCATGTAACTGATTTTTTCTAGTCTTTTACTTTTAAAAGTTTAGTATAAAAAATTAAAGTGCGCTTTAATTAAGTTTTTTGAGATGTTTTAATTACGAATTACGAATTACGAATTACGAATTACGAATTACGAATTAGTATCGCCAGTATTTTTCACTCAGTAAATCATCGATTTCAGTGCTGAACATCCATGCATCGGGAAACTGGGATTGGGGATAATCTTCGCGTGTATCTGATAAAGCATTTTGCCAAATCTCAGAAAAATTTTGGTTCAAGTGATTTCTTAGACTAGGTGACTGCTTTAAGAGTCTTTGGATTCGTCTACGTTGTTCTCGAATTGTCAGTTCCCAACCACGATAATCGTTAGGAGATTCAACGTAAATTCGTTTAAGAACATGGCAAAGCAAAACTTCCAATCGACTTTCTAATTCTCGTTTATCGCGTCCTGCTAAGCCCTCAATCTCCTCCACCAAGCTGTCAATATCAATTTCATCAAACCGTCTTTCTTTAAGCTTGGCAACTGTATCATCAAACCAAGCAACAAGATCCTGCTTATAAAGTGTCTTTTGTGACTGGGTTTGAGTCATTGACTTGCTCCTTGAGCGTCTTTAAGTTTTATTTTAGCGGCACATGCATCTGGATTTTGGTTTACAATTGTCTACCTGACAACCCTAGTTGTAATAAAAAGATACAATTTATACATCGGTCACTTTCCGAAATGGCGATGACGAATACTGTATATATCTAGTATTGATTGATCAAATACTACTCCTTTACAAAGGAGAGCCTATGACATTGCAATCTGGACTAGATGCCTTAAAACAAGGACGTTATCAGGAAGCGATTGAAATTTTAGAGCAATTCTGTGGAAATTGTGTTGACCGCAATTCTCCAGACTATCTTTCAGCGCAGATGTGGCTAATGAAAGCTTATCAAAGTACAGGCGACATCGAAAAAGCCACAAGCTTGTGTCAAAAGTTAATGGTGAGTGAAAACCCACAAGTGCGGAGTTGGGCAGAACAAGCCCGTCAATCCTTACCCAAATCATCAGCAACCCAGTCTAGTAGCGCCATCCAAAAAACCGGACGTGCTGCGACTTTGGGGGTGAAATTAGCGATGGGGGGTGTAGGCGGGAGTTTGGCATTAGCTTCTGGCGTCACTATGACCTTGCTGTTTGGCATGGTGTTAGTTTTAGGTTTGAGCTTAGTATTGATTTTAGGTAGTGATGATCCACTCAATGGACTAGCGATCGCAATTGCCATTACCCTTATTTTCAATATTGCAGCCTTTTTTCTGTCTCCATTCCTCATGGACTTGACTCAAAGCTGGCTTTACCATACCCGTTGGGTAGAGTTGGCAGAAGTTGAAAGCCTCAGTCCAGAGACAGCTAGAATTATTCAGCAAGTCTGTCAGCAAAAAAATCTCAAAACACCAAGACTAGGAATTATTAACGACCAGAACCCCACGGCTTTTACTTATGGTTCATTACCTAACAGTGCCCGCCTAGTCGTTAGTCAAGGACTTTTTACTTATCTCGATGATGATGAAATTGCTACCGTCTATGCTCACGAATTAGGGCACATCGTCCATTGGGACTTTGCAGTCATGACAGTAGCCTCCACCTTAGTACAAATTTGCTACTTGGTTTACAGCACAGCTAGAAGATTAGGGCGTGGCGGCGGTAGCAGCAAAATCAAAGACGCCATGCAAAGTGCTGCTTTAGTTGCTTATATTTTTTATATTCTTGGTACATATTTACTACTCTATCTCTCCCGTACACGAGAGTATTTTGCAGACCACTTTGCAGCAGAAACTACAGGCAACCCCAATGGATTATCTCGCGCCTTAGTTAAGATTGCTTACGGCATTTTAGAAGAAGGTTCACGTGCCCAAGAGCCCAGTCGTCTGATTGAAGGGACTCGCGCCTTGGGTATCTATGACCCCAAAGCTGCTGCTTCCACAGGCACAGCTTACCGTATCGCCTCCGACCCTCAAAAAATCGGTCGCGTCTTTTTGTGGGATATGTTTAACCCTTGGGGTTGGTGGATGGAATTAAATTCCACTCACCCACTCACAGGCAAACGCGTCCGCGCCCTCAGCACCTATGCCGAACAGCTAGGTTTACCGACTGAGTTCGATATGGGGCGAGTTATTGGTGAAGGCAAAAATCTTAATAAGAGTAAGCTTTACGGTAGCTTCTTGTTAGATATCGTGTTGTACGGTGCCGAAACCATAGGTTTAATAGCTGGTTTATGCATGGGTGTGATGCTTTTTTCCAGTTCTCAAAACCCAGCTTTAACCATAAGTGCGCCATTAATTGGTTTAGGTTTAGGAATTCTCGTCAAAGCTCTGGTGATGTTCCCCAACTACAAGCAAGCACCAGCAACCGACATTCTCACCCTGATGTCAGACCCATACGCTAGTCCATTGCGCGGACAACCTGCAAAAATTGCAGGTCAATTAATTGGTCGTGGCGACGCAGGTTATCAATTTGGTTCCGATTTAAAAATTCAAGACCGTAGCGGTATGCTTTATTTGCACTACGCTTCACGCTTTGGCCCCTTGGGTAATTTCCTGTTTGGGATGAAACGAGTGCAAAACTTGATTGGTGAACAAGTTGGGGCTGTGGGTTGGTTCCGTCGTGGCGTTGCACCCTGGATGGATTTGATTCAACTCCAAAGTGAAAATGGCACCATCGTCAACAGTTACCATCGCTTTTGGTCATTCATGCTTGGCGGTGGATCGATTATCCTGGGAGTGGTCTTGATGATGTTTTTGAGCAGTAGATAGCTGAGTTTCTATCCTGCTGTCAAAGCATTTCTCATTCCATCCAAGCTTTATTTGCTCAGGAGGTAGTTAATAACTGCCTCCTTTTTTTGCTTATGAGTCGTGATGCGTAAAGCCCCCGGTTTCTAACCAGGGGAGTGTCAATGCTGTGCTTCTACAGGACGTTCATCTGGAACGAATTCTGCGGGAGTTGTGTCTAGTGCAATTATGATCCTAACTCACTAAATCAGGGAATACTTCTTGCACAGCAGGATGCACTAAACGATGGTTTTGTACATTTACCCCCTTGGCTAAGGCTGAGTTGGTTTCTAGTGCCTTAATTCCTAAATTTGCCAACTGGATGACATAAGGTAATGTACTGTTGTTGAGGGCTTGGGTTGCTGTCCAAGGTACTGCTCCTGGCATATTGGGAACGCCATAATGGACTACACCTTCTTCAAGGTACACCGGGTTCGTATGCGATGTGGGATGTAAAGTTTCTATACAACCGCCTTGGTCAACAGCAACATCAACTATTACAGAACCAGGATGCATTTGTTTGACCAATTCGCGAGATACTAGTATTGGTGTCCGACGTCCTGGCACTAAAACCCCACCAATTAATAGGTCGGCTTCTTGAACGGCGGCTTCGATATGGGCAGAATTACTGTAAAGTAACTCGACTCTAGAGCCAAACAGAGTTTCTAAGTAGGATAGACGTTCGACATTGACATCTAAAATTTGCACTATAGCACCCATGCCAACAGCAATTTTAGCCGCTTCTGTCCCGACAACACCGCCACCTAAAATCACTACTTTGCCTGGTTTGACTCCAGGGACACCGCCTAAAAGAACGCCTTTCCCACCTTGCTGGCGTTCTAGAAACCTCGCCCCAAATTGTACTGCTAGCCGACCAGCAATCACACTCATGGGAGTGAGGAGGGGGAGTTTGTTGGCACCAGGTTGTTCTACGGTTTCGTAAGCGATCGCACAAGTGCCACAATCAATCAAATGCTCGGTTAATTTGCGATCGGCTGCTAAATGCAGATAAGTAAACAAGATCTGTTCTTTCTGCAAAAATTGATATTCTGATACTAGTGGCTCTTTGACTTTTACCACTAGATCTCGATTCCAAACGGCTTCTGGTGGGATGACAATTTCTGCTCCGGCACTTTTGTAATCATCATCTGTGAATCCAGCACCAATACCTGCTTGCGTCTGCACGAAGATGGCATGACCATTTTCCCGCAGTACCCGCACGCTAGAAGGACTCAACCCTACTCGAAACTCTTGATCTTTAGTTTCCTTGGGAACGCCTATTTCCATTTACTGCCTCTGATATTTTTTTGTTTAACTTTAGCCTGCCAATTTCTAGCTTGCTACTTCCGTATTAGGGATAGCTAATCTCTGTCTTTTGAGTTGCAACTTTATCTGCACAACTCCACACTCTTGCCCTTGACTATTGCCCGAATATTCATACAATATATAAAGAATAATTACAAATTGTTAACAGAGCGTTTACACAGCTGCTTCATCAGAGAGCTTGAAACTAAATTTACTCAAGCTATCTGAGCAATCAAGCGCTGAAACCAGCTCGCAACCCACATATTAAGTCCCGTTTGCCGAAAAAGAGGTTTCTCGAACATGACACAACCACAACCAACAATCACGCCCAAACTAGAAGAGCCCAAGTTTGGCTTTAATGAATATGCTGAGCGCTTGAATGGTCGGGCAGCGATGATCGGCTTTATCTTGATGGTGTTGATTGAATACCTCACCAATCAAGGAGTACTATCATGGCTCGGTCTGAAGTAGTGCCATGTGAAAATATAGGTATATAAGTTGTAAACTAGTAGTCAGATGAGTTATGACCAGTTGGTTATTCCAGCTGGTTTTGACTTTAGCAATTGATTACAAACTGTATCGGGTGAGTTATTGTATTTGAATATTAAGCACAGTCAAAAGTGTAAATTTAAATCTAGGTCTGCAATTACTACATGCAAGAGGTAGATTACTACACTTTCTTTCCTCCTATAAGACTATTATAATATCGTATGCCTTCAATTAGAGGGACAAATCGTGATTATTATCGGTAAATTCTATAAAAGGTGAAGTAAAGCCAACCAAGCTGTGATGAACGCTGTATTACCTCGTTTTTTAAAGTCAGCCTACCGAAAAGAACCAGTCATCGCTGTATTGATGACGATGGGTGTTGTAGATGCCTTAATTGGTGGATTAGATGATAGCTGGTCGTTGTTTGCTTTTGGTTTGGGAACAGCGGGTATGACGCTAGCCTTTAAGTTGTGGCGTACCCAGCAACGTCGTCCCATACCTGAAGAACCTGTTGTACAACATTATTTACCATCTCGTTCTTCTAGTTCAGCTTTACCAATGCTGAGCGTTTCTAAGAAAAAACCTCACCAATAGATAGTGTTAGGGACTGCCAAATAAAAAAATATGCCATTGCTTTGGAGCAGGGGGAGGCAAAGTTGTAGCAAAGTCTAGAAAATTAGATAATTTATTTCTTGGAATTCCCTGAAAAAGTAAAAAGAGGATACCCATAAATAAATTTAAGGGTATCAAGTTTTTTATGAGTGCCCTGTTTGCTGAGTGCTGAGTTATAACTTTGTCAGGTTAACTTGCGTACTTATTTAGAAAGTGAGGACAGTAGTGAGGAGTAAGACAAAAGGAGGTGGCGTTTTTGTAATTCGCCCGTATATTATATTGGCATTGATGGCAGCTGTAGCCTTGCCAATCACGGTTTGCAAAGGTTTTAAGCACAATACTGCTCATGCTGCCAATGAAGTGGCACAAGACCCTCAAGCTACTAGAAATTTTACCAATCCTCAGCTAGTTTACTCACTCGCCGGACATGCAGGAACGATTAAATCATTAGCTTTTAGTCCAGATAGTCAAGTTCTAGTTAGTGGGGGTGCAGAAAGCGAAGGTGTAATTCGTTTATGGAATGTCCAACGTGGTAAAAGGTTGGGCAGTATTAATAAAGCACATAAATCAGCTGTAGAATCTTTAGTGATTTCACCAGATGGTCGAACATTGGTTAGCTGTAGTGATGACAACACAATTAACTTGTGGAATCTCAGAAATTATAAGTTTACCCGCTCATTTGTGGGACATACCAGTAATGTATTATCTTTAGCGGTGTCTCCTGATAGTAAAGTTCTCGTCAGCGGCGCTTTAGACGGGATTAGGTTATGGGATTTACTGCAACAACGTCCATTAGGAACTTTGGTACGCTTTGATAACTTAATTTATACACTTGCCATGAGTCCTGATGGCCAGATTCTGGCGAGTGGCGATAATAAAGGTGTAGTCAAGCTGTGGAACTTGAGTACTGGTAAGTTAATTCGTGGGTTTGTAGCTCATTCTTTTGCTGTGAGTGCTGTTGCTTTTACACCTGATGGGCAAACATTGGTTAGCGCTAGTCGCGATCGCACTGTTAAACTTTGGAATATCAACTCTGGAGATTTAGTCCGTACTTTCACAGAACACAACAATTGGGTAAATGCTATTGCCATCAACCCAGACGGACAAACCCTCGCTAGTGCCGGCAGAGATGGTATTAAAGTGTGGAATTTAACTACAGGTGAGTTACTATATACACTGGTTGGACATAGCGATTGGGTAAGTGCGATCGCTTTTAGTCCAGATGGTCAAACTTTGGCCAGTGGCGGATTTGACCGCAGAATTAATATTTGGGGAACTCCATTTCAACGTAATTAAATGACAAGTCTGCAACTGCACCTGATATTACTGCCGAACTGGGATAAAACCAGCTTGCTCAATTGCTTTTTGACCTTGGTCGGTCAGTAAAAGATTGGCATAAACTTGACCGGCTCGTTGTTCACGATTTTTGTTGTGCTTGATAATTACAAACAAGTTGCTGGTAATTGGATAGCTGCCGTTTTTGATGGCTTCGGTATTAACCTGGTTGCGTTGACGTGGACACTGTTCGGGTGATACTGATGGTTGGCGGTAGGGAGTAATGAATTGGTCAGAGGTGCGTCCCAATGGTAAAGCTCTGACGCTGCATTGCCCTACGACTGCACGAGCAGAGGTATAGTATATACCACCTGGGGTTTGGCTGACTTGGCGAACTGCATCTGTAGTAGAGTAAATGTAGTGGACATTCGAGCCAGGCGATCGCATATTCAAATTGCTACCATTAGAAAGTATGGCGATATCTGCATCTTCTGGTCGTTGGGAGAAAGGAGTAATGGACAAGTCTGGCCCTCCTACTTGTTTCCAGTTAGTAATCTCTCCCAAATAAATCTGTTGTAATTGCTTAACAGTTAAACCTGTTACTTTGAGCGATGGGTTGACTATTACCGCTATGCCATCAATGCCTACTGGACGTTGCTCAAGGGTGAATCCTCGCTCTCTGGCAGTGGCGCGTTCTGTATCTGTGACGGGACGAGAGGACTGAGCAAAGTCTAATTGTCCATCAAGTAACATACGAATGCCTGAGCTAGAACCAGGACTACCCCCAACGGGGTCTATGTAGCGAAATTGTAGTTCAGGACGGGCGCTTTGAATTTGAGAATCTACTAATTGCCGAATAGGTGCCCAAGCTGTACTACCACCATACTTAAATGAGTCATTCGGAACATCAATGACTGTCTTAAAGGTAGATTCTTCACCAGAAGTAGTATTTAAACTAACAGAGGAATACTCGGCATTGCTGCGAACCCATAAATTTGATTTTAGTAACCACCAAAGCAGTCCACCAATAACCACGATAGTCATCAGTTTGCCAATAATTAAACCTCTGAGGAATAGGGCAATATCTGCATTAATTACAGGCTTTTTTTTATCTGTATTAACGACAGGTTTTGTTTGATGTGTATTACTCATTTGCTTATGTTGTTTATATTATGAATTACACAGAAATTTATGGTTTTTAAAGTTCAGTTTTGATCAGTTTGTTGTGATGATTATAATTCGCTGTTCATTGACTCTTTTTAACGGGGTGGGGATAAATCTGGCTTTTGGTATTTTCTTCAATCGTGCAATTATTCTTGCAAACTTCTTTTTGATCTGATGATTTGTTTGTGGGAATATCCATTAATCTGTTGAATTTAGTAGGTTGGTCTGGCAATGATGTATTTGCATTGAGAAAAGCATAGAACAATACTAATATTACAAGGCTAGTAGTAACACCGAGACCCATCCCCAGTAGTAAAAAAAAGTTTCTAAAGAGTGGTAAAGATTTGTGATCTGCATTTTGATTTGGTTCAGCAATTGTTACCGAAGGTGGCAATTTGGTAGAAAGTAGCGCTTGTAAAGCTTCTGTGGCAGACTGATAACGTTGGCTATGGCGATCGCGCACCATTAAGTCAATAACATCTGCAAGGGCGTCGCTTACCTGTGCTTTGTGACGCCAAATAATTTCTTCTGTATCGGGATCTTCTTGCAGTTGATTAGGCTGTAAACCTGTTAGGGCTTGGATACCAATCATGCCTACTGCGTACACATCACTACAAAGTTTTGGTTTTCCCTTAGCCTGTTCGCTGGGCATATAGCCAGGAGTGCCGACAGCAATTGTAACATTCGCTCCCAAAGCACCAAGTTTTTTGATACTCCCAAAGTCAATAAGTACAACTTTGCCGTCAGAGTGTCGCCGCATGATATTTTGAGGTTTGATATCCCGGTGAATGATGTTGTGCTGGTGGACAAAAGCCAATACTTCTAGAATGTCTTTTAACAGATTAAAGACCGCATTTTCACTTAGAGACTTACCTACTATAATTTCCTGAGTTAAATCATAACCGTCTACAAATCTTTGAACTAAGTAAAAATCTCCATCTTCATCAAAATGAGCAAATAGTGTTGGAATTTGGTCGTGGTTGTTACCTAACTGATATAAAGCTTCTGCTTCACGAGTAAATAAGCTTTTGGCAATGGGCACAACAGCAGGATTAGAATCTTTTGGTTTAAAATGCTTAACGACACAATGAGGCTTTCCTGGTAAGTCCAGATCCACTGCTAAGTAGGTATCACCAGATCCGCCGCTGCCCAATACCTGAGTAATCTCAAAGCGATTCCGAAGTATCTTTTTAAGCAAAGGATACTGGTGTGTATTACGTGTCCTACATGACGAGGAGTAGGTGTTGTCACAATCTACACTCCCCAAGAGTTTAATGGTCTCAATTTTGCTTTGGGGCAGTTCCATACTTACGCTACTTGATCGATATTATTTGATGCTTACTTATGCATCATAGATTTTACTCGAGTTATTACATAAGTTTACCAAATAATCATGTTGAAGTAAACCTCAACATCAGTGCAAATAATGAAACTTTATGATAAAGCGCTACGTCTTTATATTATTGCTGGCAAGCGCTAGACAGTTATTTGATTGCTGAGTGCTGATTTTACGTAGTATATTTTAGATTGTATAAAACACTTTGGCAGTTTGTGTATATCAAAAGGGGCTGGTCTCACCATCACAGGTTATTTATAAGGATGGCTAGGCTGAAAACCCTTGAGGATGTGGCACGTCATAGTGCCACATCCGTACTTTAGGCAAGGGATGAAAGCTGCCGGAAGGCGTTTACGCCTGAATGACGTTTTGTCTTTTCGGT